>Ga0126342_10000185_pt1 | contig 52180 bp, 45 predicted proteins | sample Cyp1metagenome_FD_92528 | JGI IMG/M metagenome (GOLD analysis project Ga0126342, IMG submission 92528) | Coral microbial communities from Lord Howe Island, Old Settlement Bay, Australia - Cyphastrea 1 metagenome | ecosystem: Host-associated > Invertebrates > Cnidaria > Coral ...
AACAGCAACAGCAACAGCAACAACAACAGCAGCACAGCAACAGCAACAGCAACAGCAACAGCAACAGCAACAGCAACAGCAACAACAACAACAACAACAAAAACAAAAGACAAAGCACGTTCCTTCTCAACACATGCGGGGACAGCACCACAACTTGTTCAGGATATGCTGTCAACCTGTTTGTCCTGTGGACGCACCCGATCAATCCACATCATGATTTCTTGCCTTTGAATCATCATGAAACTAGAAGATATTAAAAGATGCTAAGTAGCAGCTGTCTACCACCTCACCAGCCCCCTTCAGTGTAGGCCCCATGGCAGGTGCGCGGTCGGCCAGAAATGTGCGATGCTTCAAAACGGGCCACGAACTCCTCAGAGGGTTACCGTGGTCTGTGTTGGAACAAACATGGAAAGTGATGGAACATGGAAGCCACTGATTGCTGGCTGTCCCATGGCATAACAAATGAGATATACAGGATATACAATCCATTACAATCCTCTGGCAGAAGGCATTGAACTTTGCTATGATCTGTCGCTTGTGATCTCTATCCTGAATTGTTGCCGTGAATTTCAACCGCAGCGTAGTTCTGCAGCATTCTGCTCCAAAAAATCCAGTCCTTGCGAAGGAGTTGGCATACTTCAAGGGCCAGAAAAGGCCTAACCTGAGGAAAACTGGTCATGGTCCACCACCAAAAACAACAGCTGATCGAAATGGCGGCTATGCTGTTAATTCTGACCGAACCCCAGTAGCAATTTCTAAAAATCTTGAACATTTCTTGACATGTCATGTCGAGGGTGGACCGTCAAGGTTTTACAAGTACGCATGGCTTTTAAACCGATCTCGCAGCCAAATGGGTGGGATGTTTTCACAACCTGCAGAGTCACTGTGACAGCCCTCTAATTATGGTTGCGGGATGATACAAGGCAGCCTCCGTTTCTGCTGTGAGTCGATATCCGCTTTTGTCGCTTCACTCATGCAACTCACTCCACCAAACAGATCCAAAGAGATCCAAACAGACGTTGGAAGCCACTGTGGCCATGGAGCACTCTCTTCCGTGCTAGCTGGATGTAGACGGTGTGGCTGTCCACCTCCAGTGGATTCAGTGGATTCCCATGGCTGCAGCTGCAAGAACCAAGGCGCCCACGTGCCAGAAATGAGCCACAGCGCTTCCAAAAATGCTCACCTGTTGTGCGAGTTCTCCCACGGGCCAAAGCCTGTGATCCAAACCACCGGCGGATCTTGTCAATCTTGTACCATAGCTATTACTATTTCAAATAACCAAACAAATAGCGTATGATGACATAGTGACATAGTCTCCTGCTTCATGGCAGTATAGTGCAGTATTCATAGGTTTCAGGAAGCCAGTGAAATGGGGACGTTTTGAACTTGCTATGGCTCCCATGTTTCTGACAGTCAACATTGGCACCAAAATTGGTTCGTTGAGTCAAACCTCTTCCCGCCAACATAAAACCACCGGCAAACAACGAAAGCCGGGTGGAGTGTATTCGATCTCTATATTCATGTCTAGGGATGCCAAAAATGAGGGATTTATTGATGATCAGGGATGGGCTTCTATTGGCCATGCCCCCACTGAGTGATGGAAGAATCTAAATTTTGCTTGATGAGCTGTGCATTAAAATACTTATGATTTACGAACAGTGACTCAGTGTCAAATTTATTCGTTGTCTTCACCATCTTGAGCCATGGGAGGTGGGCTAGAAGCGGCTTTGCCCCTCTTATAGTATAAGTATTGGACAATTGGATAATTGGACTACAGTAGGTGGCAAAAAAAAAGCACTTTGCCTTCGGAATTCTGGCCCCTGTGGCTTCAACCGGTCCCAAAACATACCATACACATTGGCCTCAAATCATCCCAAGTATGGATAGATCAGTCCTAAATGTTTCAAACCAACCACCAGCCAATTTCATCCAACTTTTTGGAACAATCCCCACGAAGTTGACACACAGTCGATCCTGAAACCCGGTCCACCTTGGCATAAAAGTCCACAGCCTTGGGCCAAAGATGCATCCTGGACCTGGCTCAGAAGACCCGACCGCAAATCTCTGGTCAAATTCGTGGGTAGTTACATGTAATCATTCAATTTGGATACATACATTATCCTAGCCAAAATTTGCTAAGCATAGACGATGTGTTGTTGTCTGCTCCCACTGATTCTCAGTTCACCTTGGCTATACTGCTGCATTGAAGGATATTTCTAATTTCGATACCTTTACCCCCTTGGTTTTCACTCCATTCTTCTGGGTCAGGACCATTGAGTGGGAGTTCAGCAAATCCAGCCCCTGTCGGCAACCCATTGCCCGCCTCATGTATCTGTCAAGAATGGCGCAACACGCAATGCAGGACATCAGCACCACCTGAGCACTTCCATTTCCAATGGATGATGCGGCGTGGCTGTGTCTGAAAATCGGCTATAGCGGCTATATCCTCCAAAATCCCAGGTGGCTGCGGGGAAAACGATAGTCACCAAGCTTTGGATGTGGCGTCACCAGGGCCGTGGCCAAGACAGGTAAGGCATTCCTTGAGCACCAAGGCTTCTGCAGCACCATTGAGAAACGACATCACCATGGCAAGCGGCAAGAAGTTGACGAAAATTGAACAAAATTCAAAACGAATAAACACAAATTCTCCCATGGGTTTCGACGCGCCTGAGTTTCAAACATAGGACTCGCAATTACTCACACTTCAATTTTTGTCAAAAACCGCTGAGGTGAGAATCCATGTCAGCACCACGAAGACCTCGTTGAGGTACTGGTAAGCAGCTAAGTCATCTGCGGTGAGGTTCCAACACAAGTTGTCATGGGGATTGCAGTATCTAAGTAGCCCAACTAATGGACGTAACCCCAGGGTGTAGATGAGCACCTTGGATGTGGTTCTTGAACTATCATCAGCACCATGTTTAGCATTGTTTAGCTGGCTTGAGATAGATTCACAACAAACTCCCAGATGAAAGGGCCCCGATTTTTCAGGGTATCATAGGATTACTATGGATGACTATCAACTTCATCCCAATTTTGCACTGAACAAATATCAACTATAACATACAAGTAATCTATCTTCCGAATAAATTCTCATATCAATATGGGGTCCCGGAATAAACAGTTCCAATACCAAACTTATTCTTTTTTCTTGGGCATTATATACGCACACACGGAAATACATTCAGACATTCATACATTCATGCATCACATTAGATTATATAGATTATAATCATATACTTTAATATACATTACATTGCATTAGATTATATAGATTATATACATTACATGACATGACATTACCTTACATTGCATTACATGACATTACATTGCATTGCATTCCATCTAATAAACACACCCATATGTACGTACATACATACATTCGGAAAATGAGTGGGCAACCAACCCCGCCCAGCCAACAACACGACCATCACCATCCGACAAGGCCTCTTTCACTTTGCAGCTCTTCTAGTTCGTGGTGTTTGGCATTGGCCAATCTGGCAGAGGCAAAGCATGGGATAGCTATGGCATGCTATGGCGGTACTCTATAGACTCTATGTGTCACGCCCTGAAATCCTATGTGCATGGACGTGTTCAGAGCTCAATTCTTTCTTTATATGTTATATATATATATTACAGTGTCATTATTTTTCACGTTTCCTAGCATTTAGTGCGCGGCAACTCCAATTTGTCCACACTGAATGCGGCTCCAACACTGATCAAAGTAGCGACTGTACCCCCAGCAAGCGAGGCCGCATGAGAAAGGTATGAAAAGAACTGAACAAGAACCAGCAATACTAATGCAATGTGCATGGTGCAGGTGCATCAGGATGTTTCTGCTTCCCCCTGCGCCAGCTGCTCTGTCGCCGCCTGTCAATCCTTAGGAGCACTGGGGGAGGGACGCTTCTTTCTCAATCTTTTCAAAAGCCCCCCTGTTAAGCATTCACACCACTCCCCCACAGGTCCCCGGGCCAAGGGGTGGAGGCAAAGGGTGGCTGCATCAAACAGCTCAGGGAGAACCAGCTGGCCTCGCCCTGGGGGGCCTGAGAGGCTTCACGTTGGAGGTATCAGGGATCGGCTGGGCAATCCTCTGTAAATTAAAGTTTCAATGGGGACATTACAGTAACAGTGGGGATAAATTGGGTATGGTGTTGAAATAAATCCAAATTCAAAGATCTGCATGTGTTGAAAAAGGTCCCTAAATGACGCCGGCCAATTGGCATGTTCCTGTTTGTGTGCTCGTGCTGTTGATGTCACTTGCAGCAACTGAGCACTTTCACCCCATCAGTGGCCACGATTAACTCCATGAGCCATTGCAGGGTGGCATTGCTGGTGAACCTGAAGAATCCAGTGGCACCAAAATGAGCGCTACGAACAAACACCTGGTCCACTATCAAACATCACAACCTAAACTTTGGCAAAATTTGTGTATCTTTGTGGACAGCCGAAAATCATAGCCAACTAGACCATTTACATTCCACATATATATATATATATTATAAAATTAAAATACACACACACAGAGAGAGAGATATATATATATATATATATCCATATAATGACTATGTACACCTCTAGAATCCTCTCTCTCTCTCTCTATATAATATACATATATACACAGATCTTTCATGATCTTTCAATCTCCTGGGGCGTCCGATGTTGACCAAGGCGAAGCCACTTGAGGTTAAACAAGGCACAAAACTCAACTATGAATAACATTGAATAGCCAGGAGCATGCATGTGAACCACTGGACTCTCACAGTGGGTTCCAAATGGTTCCAATCTTTGCGCCCTATGTAGCTCCACCCCCCACGAGCAACGCTTGTTCCAAGCCAAGGCACAAACCAGCCTAGCCGGGTTCCAGGACCAGGTTCCACATGTTTCATCATGTTTCATCATGTTTCACGATCCCAACTTTCAGGGCCACCGACCTTCCTTCAGAAAGTGTTTTACATGGTTTTACTCTCCAGGAAAGGTAACCTGGTTGACCAGTGCGGGTATCAACCAGGCCTCTGTGAGGTAGCGCCACATCTGGGAACCCAGCACTGCCCTAGCAGCTGAAAATTGGGATTTTCGGGTGCATTGAGATATCAACCCAAGTGAGACATATCGATGAATTAATGGATCCCAAAATACATCAAAATACCGACTCTTCAACCCCCGAGTCTCATTTGAACATGAACAATCAACGGAATGATGGCGTTGCTATGTTGCTGAGCTCTGAGCATGGCAATGCAGTGGTTCAAGAGGATCTTCAACAGCATCAAGTGACAGTCCTGAAGCCAGCTGTAGCAGTGATAGTAGATGATAGTAGCATCCTGTGGCAGCTCAGCTCTTGGCGCTGAAATGCCTCTTCCTCTCATCTAATTTCTGTTCCATCGCTCAACATTTGCTATTCGCTCCTTCACCTCCTGAAGCCCATAAGGAACATCCCTTCCAGGTGGGCACAGCAACTCTGATGGTGACAGCTGCAAGCTCCCAGGACGTCTAACCTACAGTGTCAACATGTTGTGTCTTTAAGGGCATGTCCTTGAGGTTGGTAAGGTCTGCCAAAATCATGAGCATGTGGATCACCAGCACGTAGCCGAAGAAGTAGATCCTGGAGCGATTTTGGAAGCTCCGTGCTTTGAGCCGGTCCACTTCCAGTATCATTCCTACTGGAGGTTCCAGAATCTGGCACATGGGCCATACATTAAACATTTATTGCATCCTGATGCATGTGGCACAGCGAGCGGGAGAGAATGGCTTATCACAAGCCCAGCACAAGGGAAGGACCCGCCCACGGCTGAGCTCTCGGACGTTGCGAAGAAAATGCCATCTGAGCTGGGTAATGTTGGGTCGTGGAACAGGGACCAGGGGATGATGAACATGGATGAAACTGATGAAACTGGTCTGTAATTCTTCATCGCCCCTGACAGGCCGAAGAGCTCTCAGTCTATCCATGTCCAGCTATTCCCTTCCTTTTGGGGTCAGAATATCTATATATGCATGCAAATAGCAATGCAGCAAATACATGCAAATATATGGGCTACTACAACTGCCCACAGCTTGGTAGCTAGTTTTCAGCCCATCCTTGTGCTCGCCAAGCGACAAAAACGATCTGGGCAGCGGCTGCAGCTGTTGGCAGTGACCCGGACGAAACCAGGAAGGCAAGCAAAGCCTGGGAAGTAGCAGCTGGGTCTTGATGCTTCCAACGCATCTCTTGGAAATTCTCAGGATTAAATCCTGTAATGGATTTTTGTTGCATCAACGTTTTCTAGAACACCCTTGGATAACCTTGGTAACTACAATGTGCTACATCTCACAGCCTCATTTCCATCCAGCTTCAACCACCCGCTACCATTCCCACTTTCGCAATGGGCCCAGTGGCATTGACGTCCTGAATGACCAACTTCACAGGCTTCGTTCTCCAAACAAACCTATCTCAAGAAGTCAAATTAGGACCTCCCATCCAAGCTGAGACAACTGCTGACCAAACCCATTTCCAAACAACAATACCTTTACCCGCGTGGGACATCATGGGGTATTGGGACGCAAACGCAGAGCTCCAAAAAATGCTACAAACTAAGAACCTTAGGGCCAAGTTGGCCATGGAGTTTGCGAGAACTACGCGCCACCTCTGGATTTGCCATGCATCGTTCCAATTGCACCGGTGGAGTGCCACGGGAGGCCTCATGGGAATGCTCAGTTGCACGGTAGGGTTCATCATCATTTTCCCTATTCAAATGGTCATTTTGTTGCACCCAATTAAAAATGCAGCTTCAGACTACTTGCTTTCTGGATAACTCATGACCTGCATCTGGGCAAATGGGCATGTCACTAGGTCCAGGTCAAATGAGCACTTTTTCGGAATCCAACAATCTCTTGCAAAAGCACTACTTCATTGAATGCAGGATGATGCACAAAGCTGAATTGCGGACTGCCCTACAGGAAGCCTCTAGCATCTCAATCAAGTTGTTAAAAACATGTGTTTTTTCTGTGCTGGAGTTATCTTCCATCTTGCTCCCATTTTCTCCCCGCGTCCGCGTCCTGGCACGGTAGCAAACCTGCGGCCAAGCAACATTCAGGTAGCGCAGCAGGAAGAAGTGTTTGGTGTTCGACGGCACTGCAAGGCCAGGCCTTTGCAAGGAGACCATACAATAATACACACACACACAAACACACACACACATATATAATATTCATGTATCATGTCCCTTGAAAAGGAAGGACTTCTATGTTCAAAAAAGTAGTACGAAGCCAACAGGAATTCCACATTTTTTCCGTGATTTAACATGTTGAATGTTTAATAATGTTTACATACATGGTAAAATCCCATGGATTTTACGCGTAATTGTTATCTCAAGGTATGACGGTATGATGATTCCCCTTGGCTTTGCCACTGAGCACATTTTCATCGGGATCCCCGGCGCCGGCGCCACCTCCATTTGGAAGGGCGCCAAGGGCCAGCCACGACTCATCACAGAGGCAGGGAAACATGTGGAAAGATCCACTGTAGTTCATGAGATTGAGCCATCCATAACCATCCCAAGCATATTCCAGTTAATAAGTTTAATAATTTACTGGGAATAAATGGGAATCATATATAGAGCAGTTTGAAACTTTTAAAAACAACATTTCAATACAATTCATCTTTCCAAACTACGCCCTTCGTGGTGATCTCCTTTGGCAAGTTGAAAACTTCAAAACGCAACGGCTGGGGGCGCCAGCGCTTCATCCGTAGCTAAGAACTGGCTTCGTTACCCGGCCAAGTTGAAGAGAAAATTCGAAAACTTCGAGACCCACGCGTTCCGCCTTGCACCCCTCCATTGCTCAAAAGTTCTACAGCAAAACCATGCATGAGACGGAGAGTAGCGGCCAATACCGACAGGCAAAGCTTTTCCACACACACACATTCTCCAAAGATATGATCTATTCATTGACTCTGTGAAATCTAATGCCAATCATGATCATGATATATTGGAAATACCCACAAACAATCTAGAACCAAACATCAACCCAATAACAAACCAGCTTTCATCGATCTACGAATTCAGACTTCAATCTCCAGCTTCATTCCAGGTCGGGCGCCTACAGGTACTTGAACCTGGCTGGGGATTGGAATTTGGAGCCAAACCCAAGAGAAAAACCATCAAAAAACATTGAAAAAAACCATCAAAAAACCATGGGGATCCATGGGGTAGAGAGAAGAATCCTTGAAAAATCATCCTATTGGAAGATCTGCAGATGGGGTAGTCATGTGACGATTTCCTTCTTTGTGCAGTCTTATACGTACCCATACGAGCCGTTTACACATGTGGGCATGGGCGTTATATTCATCTTAATCCTCAATATGTTAGAATGTAGGCCATAATCTACCTATCTAGCCAAAACCATGGATGTACTCTTGCACCTATTAGTTAGATATGTTCATCATTGTTCATCGATATATGCGCCAATCTGGCTGTGGCTGTCTCCATTGCTTCATGCGCCAAGGGACCTGGACCTCCCGGCCATCCTGAGCAAAAACGACCGCCGGATTTCGTGGCACCATTTGGAGGCCCAGGACGGTTTACCCAAAGGCCATCTAGGAATCTAGTCTAATCCAATCCAATCTAATCAAACTGAACCTAACCTCATCTAATCCAACTTCACCTAGATGAAACCTAATCTAATCGAATCTAACCTAATCTAGCCTAATCTAAGTTAGACTAGCCCAACCCAATCTAATCGGTCTACACCTGGAAAATACACATTTAAAACGATGTTTAACTGTACAATACTGCACATATCCTTGCAAATTTCTGCAATTCATAGGCTTTTAAGATGATCCCCCTTACAAACGATCATTTGCGTTGAGGTCGCTCTGAGGTATATAATTGGCTATAAGTTCCCTAGACGGCATGCAATCTAATCACTGATTTATGATGATTTATGTATTTGTGCGCGTTTTCACCCCAGTTGTCTTTGACCGAAGCCTCCACACATACCATTTGAACCCACCCTAACCGACCCAAATAATTGGCTATCATTCTTGGTAGCGACTTCCAAGGTTCTGGTAGCCGCGCAAGCATCATAGCGCCGGGAGTCACGCCGTGTGGGACCTGTCATTGAAGAGATTCGCTGGGAAATCCCCGAACTGAAAGGAGGTCTTCATGGGAAAACCCATCGATGATAAATCAAGGATAATCAGATAATTGTCTTGCAATTTACCGGAGGGTGTTTCCCATAAAGCATACAAACTCATTTCATTTGGATATGCTGACAAAAAACATGTCATGTCCATTCACAAAGCCACCCCTGAATCAACAATCGCTCATGCAGGGAGGTATCACCCCTAAGCAAGCGAGAAAACCTGTCTTCACATGGGTTGTCCTTCCGGCTGAGTACCGCAGGGGTTTGCGAATCCGGGGGGCAGCCATGGAAGTTGATATCAACTATTAACAAATTAAACATCGTTCTGTGTCGCTGACGCAACCTTGAAACAACGATGGCAAGACTTTCCATCAAGCAGACTCAGAAAGAGTCTGCGTAACTGGCCAATCGTCAGAGCACAACCACCAAATAAGCCAGATTCAGCAAGTAGAAATACAACAGTTGGTTGGCAAAATTTGGCAAAGACTCATGGGTCACCAATAGTCACCCTTTTATCCAGGTTGGTGTGGAGCATTGTGGAGCTGAATGGATCTTGAAAAAGATCCATGGTCGACAGTCGACAGTCCTCCTCTGTAAAAAAAATAGAACCCCTAAATCTCTTGAAGCTCAAAAAATGGCTTTGCCCAAAAAGTGTTCTTCATCATTTCTCCATTGCTTCATGATTCATGGCCGAGCACCGGGGACAAATTCCCTGATCCTTTTCTTGGCGTTTGGGCCTCGATCTGCATCTTGGTACGCTTCATGTACACTGGATCTGGTCTAGTCCAATTCTCCACCTGATTGGCCATGATTGGCCATGGTTACCATGGGTTACCAATAGGTCACAAACCTTGGAAAGGCCAGTCTAGGATTTCTTTGGTCAAGTGCATTGGTCTTTATATTCATATCATTCCACGTTGGTGTGTCTGAAAATTGGGTCTACACCCAGAACAACCATTTTCACGCGGAGAATGATGATTCTTTTCACCATAATGCACCGTCAAACTTAGGGGTACCACATTGGCAAATAAACCCATCATTTCACTGATGAAGAATTCACATGTACATCTTTGGATTTGGGGTAAACTTGGGTACCCATGGGTACCCTGGTTTGTGGATTACCCTCTGGTAAACTAACATAACTATGGAAAATCACCATCTTTAATGGGAAAATCCACTATAAATGGTAATTTCAATAGCTATGTTAAATTACCAGAGGGTATTTTGGATCGCCAAGACATCCATCATTTCCAAGCGATCAACACTACCAAGCCTTCAGTTCCAGGATGAACTCTGGATAGACTTGCTCCGACGTAGGCACGATGAACTCGCGCGGGCCCTTTCCTGTTGCGCAGTTCTCTGATTGTCATGGTCAAGTTGCAGATATCATGGGATTGATATGGATTAATGGGTTGTGATATGTTGTGATCATCCCTCCATGAAATTCAGGGAATGCGCAAAAAATGGCCTGAGGTACGAGTATGACATAGTATGACTATATATCCCCCAATACGTCCCATCGCTTCATAATTTTCTGCATCTTGCTGCATGGAATCGTGATCTTAGGTGACCAGCGATCATTCAGAGATTGACTTCGACGTTTCAAACTCTTCATGCCCTGTTGCCTGATGCTGAGCTGAGGTGGTACTCTGAAAAATCCTATCCATTGGACCAGCGTACACCAGCTGAACCCCCACTGGTCCTTCAGGATTCGCCAGCACTGAATGCTTTCCAGCTTGGTCGCGAAGTTGGTTTGCATCAATTCCTAACCACATGAGAATCAAATGACAACGTGACTGGGGGCCACTAGCGCAGCTACAAGATTCTGTCAAACCAAAAGGATCCAAAAGGTAGCTATACGCCCAAACTCCTGGCACCCAGCACTTGGCACACACACAATGACAATTCTCTTGCTGCAGCTTCAACCATCACGTCAGCTATCAGCTCCGGTAACCCAATCTGATTATGGTAAGGAGGCCTTGCTGCAACCGAGCTTCGCGTGTGCTCTTCAGTGTAGTAGAAGTCGCCACCTGAAAAATTTGCGCTGGATCCATTCATGTTAGGCGAACAATCGTGAATCATAAACAGGTACTATGGGCATGGATCAAGAAAATGACAAATCTGCTCCCACTTTGTGGCAATTCATCCGAGGTTTGGTGGATTGCCATTTGTGATCCAGATCCGTCAAGCCACCAATGGTGCGGCAAAGCAGTACCCATCCTGCAGCACGTTTGGGAACAAGTTATGGGCCTGATTGAGGGTAGGTTGCCAGAAAATTATTTGGTGCCTTTTCAAAAGCAAGTGCATTCTGGATCCCACATGTAAGGGTGAACATGAACATCTTTCTCTACTTTTCAATGAAACTAACGCTGGTAACAACCGCAGTTTGCAGTGGATGAACCATTGAAAGCATCAGCCGCATTAGCCATCAAGGTACCAAGCTACAGCCCCCTTCGCTGCCAGATAGTTTTCAGCTGCTGGGAAGACAACTGGGAGTGCCATATCTCTGCATAATATACGTACATGTATGTATGTATGTATGTATGTAATCTAATCTAATCTAATCTAATCTAATCTATCTATCTATCTATCTATGTATCTATGTAAGTACGTATGTACGTACGTACCTATGTACGTATGTATGCATGCCTGTGCATGTATGTATACTTAGAATATCGTATCTTCATATGCCATCTGTGGATACCTAGCCTTCCCACAGTATTTAGAGGGCATCCACCTGTCACACCATCTCTCAACCAAGCATCGGATACCATCCGGATCTGGCTCGGCATAGGTGAGCCTCATCTGTGGGAATGGCATCAGCATCCATAGAAACACCCAAATGCGGCTGAGATATATGACTCCTCTAGTGATCAGGAAATGCTTAAGACAAAACTCAGCACCTTTTGTCCTTTACTGTTGAACTTCAATCATTTACCCTGGCTTCAAGCATCCAAAGCATTTCATGTCAACTTTGGCATGTACTTAGGCAAATGTTGTGAGCAGGCCAGTTTCAAGAAATGGCATGAGACACTGCTACACAACAGGTCTCTCTTGAAACTTCTCACCTCAACGTAGAGGAATCCCCAAAATCCTCGATCCTGGGGTCATCGGTCATCAAGCCAGCGAGGAAAAATAACGCCCAGGAACGATTTTTCAACCTCCTCTGCCAAATATGCGCCGTTCCCAAATCGTGCTGCGTGCTTCATGTCCTCTCATGCCATGACTTTTTAGCAGGTCTGAATGGGATTGAAAGGGGGTCCAATGCAACAAATCCCTTCCACTAAAGAAAAACCTAGAAATCATTGACTTAGCCTTGGAATGTATTGGACCTATTGAATCCTATTGATTTGGGGGCCATGTGAGCTATGGCAGCAGGTCGGGTTTAATTTTGGCCGCCTCCAAATGGACCTTCAGGTGTTTAATATTGGAAGGGATGATGTGATCGGCAGTCCTTGCCGGTGGGTATGTGGAAATCGTCCTTTGCAATCTTCCTCAGAATGCCATAATGTGGCGATTTTGGCACTGGCACCTGGAATATCATGCTATGGCCTGCGGCTAGGGGTGAGAATAGGTGAAGAACCAAACTGTGAAAATGCAATAGTGACAGCAAACACGTTCTATTTTCTCCCCAAACCACCATGGTATATCTGGAAATGCGACCCTTCAAATCCACAACAAATGCGACTTCCAGCAGTGGCTGTTCCAAGCTTCTGCGCTGCCGCCTTGGAGGTTCCATGCCTCAAGTCAGCTGGTTCCACTGGTCAAAATTGCCCCTAGAGATTTGAATTCACTGAACTGGGTCCAAAATGGAGGTAGAAAATAGTCGCACAAAGGGAATCCCTTTCAGCCATGGTACCACAGAAGGTGCTCATTGATCTCTTCCTGCAGATCGCGCACAGATATGCTTTCCTCAGTAGTACGGCCAACCCACTTGGACGAAGCAAAAATTGCACTCAGGAACTTGAATTGAGTCGGGTGATGTAACTTCAGGCATAGGAGCGGACCAGGCACGCATTTTGTATCATTTTGTTGCAAGCTCCTGCTCTCCGTTTATGATGCACCACGACTAAGGCAAGTGACTACCTGGTTATCCTTCCTAGAAACACCTTCTTCAACTTCAAAAATCCACTACCCCACTGACATCATGATGGCCATTCTCAATCTCACAAATCTCACTAATAACGTGAACAACCCATATATCTCGAAAACATGAGGAACCCCAAAGCCCGAAAACCAGCTGAGAGACTTCACCACGCTCCCGCAGGAACTCCTGGCGGAAAGTTACTGAACGTCCGGATCTCACCAAAACATACCCAACATTACCTCAATAATGTGAAACAATCCAAAATGTTGGGTGTTCAGCTGCAACAATGGGCAATGTAGAAATGCATCCCATGGGATTATAGTTATAGTTAGCATGTTACGATTATCTGTGGATGGATTCTATTGATGACTGAAACAGGTTGGCCACTCCTCAATGGCACCCCCTGCAGACCCACAAGGCCTTGGTCAGAATCTGATGATCTAAATGACCAGCCTCAGCGCTAAAAAAGGACTGGCCGCCATTTTAAGCAGAACCTGTGCCCCCGATATCAGCCATGTGCCGGACCTGAGATATCCAAAATCATGCCATTATTTGAACTGCATACACTGTATCTCCAGTTTTCTTGAGGGTAATTGAAAGATATGAAAAAGCTGCATTGTGGAGACCGCAGCTCTTGGCCATCCCCAGTTTGAGAAACACGCCTTGCGGCGCCTTGCATGTTCAAAAATCCTTGAACATCCTTGAACTCATATTACCAGCTTGACAGAACGGCCACCGAGTCTCTCTGTGACCATGGGAAAGTTGAGTCTGGATCAGCTTCTTTCGATCCACGTACTTTCGCCAAACCGACGAGTTCCTCGGCGCTGAGCCCAGTGCTGCATAGTCAAGATGTCGGAGTTCCCAGTGAACTACATGGGGCATATCGAAAGTGTTCTTGCCAATTGCTAGTGGGCAGCACGCAAATTCATCTGAGATAGACATGTTTGCAAAGAAATTGGTTTGGAATGCTCCAATAGCAACATCTCCACATAGTGATATAAGCGTGAGGAGTTCACAGAGATCATCAAGCCCCACCCAACACCTGCAACACCCCAGTTGCAGGACAGGCTTCTCTACACGTGTGGCACGAAGCACTTTGATGCTGCCTGCGCCTTTGAAGCAAAAGTCCACCAAGCTTTGCAGAGTTGCCACCTAGTTGCCACGGGGGAAAACCTGTCAGCTGTATCTAGGCCCAACCAAGGGAGAGTTGGGGATGAAACAACATTGTGTGCTAAACTTCTTGCCAAGTGCCAAATTTGGTGGCGAACCGTTGGCATTTCGATAGCCTCTCTGTCATAGCCGTCTCTAAAGCATTTGAACTCACCAAAGGATATATTACATATTGGGACCATCACAAGCACTGTACTTACCTGGTTTCTGCCGCAAATACCTGCATAGTCGCACATGAACATGAGTCTGTCTCTCTTTCTCTCTCTGCATGAAAGTGTATGTGAACAAACGAACAGTAATTATAAACAGATATGAAATATTATGGAGTAAGAATGTATAAACATTTTTTTAACACATAAAAATGTTGACATTGATGAGCATGCTTCAAACTCCTACCCAGGGCCATCCATTCTCCATTTGACCAAGTGGAGCAGGACCGAGTTGCCGTGTGTTTGCCCACAACAACCTGGTCATGGAAGTCTTTCTTGACTGGATCCACATGGCCTGAGGGTGGAGCCTGTGGGATGAGAGGTTGGATGACCAGTTGATGTTCATAATAACAAAAATATGTATGAAATTATACAGGTTTACATTACATACATACAAATCAGGTAGATAATGCTAAAATGCATTAAAATGCAGTAAAACTTAAGAATAGTTATAGCAATCCTTGCAAGTTCCTGCTAGGCAGCGTTCAGGAATATGTACTGGTAGTTCACAATCACTTTTTGGTGACCAGCCTGGCAGCCCTGGGTGGACCATTTAGTTTGGATTTGATGAATGTCCGCACTAAGAACGAGGGAACAAGGACATGGTCTCTAGGTGGTTGTGAACAAGCTGTGCCACCGCAGTGTTTCACGGAGGCCAAAAGGGGCAGTTCCACGGATTCCACTTCTCAACGTTTGAACGTGGGATGACACCGTGGAGTAGTGCTACTGGCCAGTTGAAGAGGATTCTCATAGTCGATCATTGTTTCCCATGTTTCCCCATGAAACCAGCAAGGGTTTTTGCCAGTGCTCAAGTCTCCCCATATGTGGCCAGGCTGCAGTTCATCCAGTAAACTGGGAGTTGCAAATGGTAGGGAACTTTGGTGAGACGTTCCTGATGGTCCGTGGGTCGAAAGGGGACCAACGCAGCCCCCAAACCACATGGTTTCGCTGCATGTATTCAAACCATTCCAAAATCATCCAAAATCGCAGTCTTTTACAAGAAAGATCAGCGGAATCTTTTCAAGGATTCAAGTCTCTCCCCCGCTTCAACGCATCACATGTTTGAAACCATCGGGAAATCCAAACGCCAACCGTTTCTGACTTGTTGGAAGAGTGTGATGCTATTTGTTGTTGGTAGACCGTCCACAGTTGCACTTGAAAAAGTAAAGAGGACGGTTGCTCAAGGGCATCCCCAACCCGAACCCAGGGGAAACTCCAATGTACACAACTTGCCGGGCAGTTTCGAAAAAAAGGCTGAGCAAAGACTTCGCATCTGCAGTCCCATGCCATTTTTTGCATAGTCCGGGGTTTGCCCCTATCATTTGCGTGATGCAACGTTTGAGAGCTCTTACAGCACCCTCATGATTGATCTTGTTATTTGCTTTTTGGGGTGCTGATATGGGGGATTTATTCTGATTTACAGTACTCCAAAATAAATATGGAATTTAATCAATCCTGCATCATCGGCCCTTGCTGCTCAGGTGCCGCAAGAGTTTCAGTGTTTTAACAATGGATCCCCGGATTCCCTGACCCTCCAAACTCCCTGCAGGGCCAGGGTCAATGTGCTCCTTGGAATCTTTTGCATGCACACGAGAGTACAGCACCACATACTCCTCAGTTTCCAGTGAGGGTATGGCAAAAGTTCCAAGCAAACAGCGACGGTTTTTGCTACTCAGCCCCAGTGTGACCATACTATACTGATCCATACATACATCTCACACATGTCGCACAGGATTGCCAAAAAATTGTTTCGCTGTAACCCTACGTTGCGCCGCGTCTGACTTCAGGTGAATATGAAGATAATGTTGATGTTGTTACCCCAATCAACATATTGTTCATATGGGGCGGCAAATTTTGATCCCTTATGAAGATAAAGTTGATGTTATTACCCCAATCAACATATTGTTATATATTGTTCATAGGGGTTGGCAAATTTTGATCCGACATATTGTTCATAGGGGGTGGCAAATTTTGATCCCTCATGAAGATAAGGGGTGGCGAGTTTGATCCCTCATGGAGCTATAGTTGATGTTATCACCTCAGTCAACATATTGTTCAGAGGGGGTGGCAAATTTTAATGCGATGATGACCATGATGTGATAATGTAATGATGACGATGATGACGATGATGACGATGACGATGACGATGATGATGATGATGATGATGATGATGATGATGACGAGGGTGATGATGATGATGATGATGATGACGAGAATGATGATGATGATGATGATGATGATGATGATGATGATGACGAGGGTGATGATGATGATGATGATGATGATGACGAGAATGATGATGATGATGATGATGACGATGATGATGACCATGATGATGATGATGATGATGATGACGATGATGATGACCAAGATGATGATGATGATGATGATGATGATGACGAGGGTGATGATGATGATGATGATGACGAGAATGATGATGATCATGACGATTGTAAGTGTGGAGCAACGTCCGAGTTGGGGCGAACTGTTTTCGTACTGCACAGTCACACTTTCGGTGGGTATTTGAAGGGGTTCGTTACCGACATCACGTGTCTTGATAGATTCATATGTATATATATATATCATAACATGCGTAAATGTGTATATATATATATATATAACATGTGTAAATATATATACATATATATCATAAAATGTATATATATATATTATATATATATATATGCTACACATGTGTATCATGTATCTTTCCACACGCACACACACACACACATTCCTCATCCCAAGTGGCCGGATAGATTTGATCCGCGTCGTAGACCACGAACTCCCGGAAGGTGTCCGCAGCCGCCAGGCGGTCTCCTGGGTGGGAACGGGGTCTCCATCGTCAAAGGATATCGATCATATCAATATCATTTAAAGGAAACATACCGTGTATATATATATATAAAGTAGTTCTGACAGGTAGATTGTGTTTGATGGTGTTTGATGGTGTGTGACGGTGTTTGATGGTGTTTGATGGCGTTTGATGATGTTTGATGATGTTAGATCGTGGCACATGATGTTGAATGCACAAGCAAAACACCAAGAGTGCAGAAGCGAGGTACAACAATAATCAGGAGGATTCTATACTATAATGTTATAAAGAATATTTGACATCATTTGCAGTGACATCTACAAACATGTTATAGAACCAGAAGGATGATGATTCAACTGCATATAATACTAGCAAATCGATACACAAAGGATATTACTGCACCCCAATGATCTCAATTCAGTGGAAGTGTCACGGCTTTCATATGCTTTCATCGTCCAATCACATCCCAAACATGGCTTCCCAACCTTCTGACGCCAAGGCTCCCACGGTGCTATCGAACTCCCCCGACTTCACTTTTGCACCCGCCTCTTGGTCTCTGACCTCATGGGATCATGGGATGATCGAGATCTAATCTGGATGCAATATCGATGGTGCAACGACAACTTATGGAAACAACATGATACAACCGCATCGCAACTCATTTTTTTAAATATAATTTTTACATTCAGACTTATGACCTATGACTTATGAGGGACAATTTCATGGTCATCGAAGACCCATATATTTTCAGTAGAATAACGGTTTGAATAACGCTCCTCCAAACATGACGTTCCTCACTCCGGTTGTCTTCACAACTGGTCTGGATCCAGGATGCCTTGGTGTAGTAGAACTTCCCCAAGCACACGCGGCATAGCAGCAGTGCATAGACACCTTCGTAGTATCCACCGGGCCTGGGAAACGATGTGGTGTGTCAAGCTCCCAGGGAGGTAAGGCCAGATAGGGAGCTTCATGCCATTCTCATCGAGACTTCCAATGATGGGACACCCGTTGACAGAAGCTTCCCATGTCCTTCTCATAAACTGTTGGATTTTCTAAGAAGAGTGGCATGCCGTCAAACAGAGACTGCCAGCAAAGTGCAGTGTAAAATGGCGGCAAAAAGTTAATTTTAAGGAACAAACTTATTTTCTTGGCAAATGGGCCTTCAGGGGCTTCCGTAACCCAAGGTTTCTCTGATTTTTCTCCCTTCACCAAAAAACACATAAAAACACACTGCTTTGCTGTCAAACCTACATTTCCGAATAGCTTTCATGGTTTGAGGATGTTTGAGGACTTTTGGTGTGTTGTACATTTGATACATTTGACAAATCCATGCAATTCCGCCATTCCCACCACGAGTTGTGCAAGGTTCTCGTCCACGGCGTACTCATCAGCTTTGGTGCAATGCTCTGCGAGGTATGCCCCACGGCCATACCTGTGAGGGCCCTGGGATGCCCTGGGAAGTTGTTGGACGCATAGGTAGATCTCTGGCTGCCGCAATGGCTGAATAGATATACATTGATCAATACCAATGCCGCGAGTATCAGAAGTGATCTGTCACGGTCACGGTAAGTATCAGAAGTTCATCCAATCTTGTCAACAAGAGAAACATTAATTCTGAAGGTCTTGGTATGGAACTCTGTCCAATATGGATGGTTACACACTTGCACACAGGATGGATTTCGAGGTCCCTCTGGGGCCTCTGGGGTACTGTCAACCCTACACATGTAGAGTCCAATCCAGCTGCATCTTGCTCCAACAGATGCAGGAATAGTGATGTCCTGCCGTTGATTCAACGTGATGTTGGCTATGCCCTTGACATGTCAAGTTGCATCGTTCCAGTGTTACTTCCTGCCAAGTCAATGGAAAAATCATTCTGCGCGATGGACAGCGCAGCTCTGACATTCGTTCCGTGCCAAAGGTAAACCTCCTGAGCGTCAGTGCCAAAATGCCAAGGTTGAGTGCGCTAGTTGCAACTGTCATCACTGCCGTCAATTGGACTACGTGGAACTACAGTTACAGTAACTGTCATCAATGGCCTTCCAAGATACCATCGCTGCATAAACAGGCCCCCGTCCCGTAGCTAGTGCTGCCAAGCGTCGTTCAAGGCTCGCTCCAAAGGCTCAAAGGTGTTACCTTGATCCATGGTATTCCAGCTGAAGGTGGAGAATGCAGCCAATATCACTTACATTATATGTAATTATATATATATATGCACTTTTCATTGATGGATCTTTCACGGAGGCACGACATAATAAGACATATCATATGACCATTCAAAACGGAACTGGTTCGAGGCTCCAGTGCTTTCTGACAATGAAACAATGGAGGTCGTGGACGTGCGGTGGTTTTGATATGTTTTGGTCACGCAGGTGCTGATGAAACCACGTTAGCTCTCTAGACTAATTACATACAATTCCTTGTATGTGTGTGTGTGTGTGGAGAGCCGAGAGCAATCCACCATATGACGCTCTGTTTGACGAATCAAAGAGCTGACTTTCCACTTATTTTGGGATTCCCCATCTTCAGGCTTCAGCACATGATCATGATACCCTCTGGTCTGACATAGCTAAGGAAAATGACCCATTTGCAAATGAATGCATACATATATATATATATATGTATATATATAGATATATGTATATATACATTTATATATATAGAATATGATGACATATGTAGATAATTTACCTTTTAACGGTGCTTTTCCATGGCAACCTGTTAGATTACCGGCCTGAAACAGCGTGGCCGCGTGCTGCCTGGGTGCTGTACTCATCGACCGCTTCATCTGAAATCACCGCGGGTTCCAGTTGAGGCATTTCTTCCGCCTGGGAGACTGAAGATCTGGAGATATCTGGAGATATCTGGAGCGACCAGAAGAATTTCACTGATTTTCAAGGCCTGGGAACCAGGGAACCTGCTTTATTAATTTATCTTTCGATTGTAGTGAAGAAATATCTTTTCTTCTTACGTGCATAAGGTGCCTAAACCCATTCATTTCTGAACGGCCTTACGAGCAAACAGCCAAACACATGACTGCAAACATGCAGCATCGGTGGACTTTGGAGTCACAAGTTCGGAACATACAACCTATAAAGATAACGTCAGATAGGATTCACAGAATAACCTCGAGTCATAAAACATGGCAATGGAAAATCACTCCATGTACAGATGATTTCCCATTAAAACCAGTTAAAGCATCCATTTAGTTCTGTTCCACTGGGCATCTGATACATTTGGCAAGGTGCCAACTCTCTCATCACAGCAATCTGCTCACGCTTGGCCACATAGTCTGCCCACATACCAGAATCTTCAACCCGGACCACCCGCCTGGCTGTCAGGGCGTTTGCACTCAGGATGTTTATCTACATGGTCACTAAAATAGTGATACAGAGTGATATAGCAATGCCAATATATTTCAATAAAACATGGCATCGCCCCATGTATCCCCATATCAATGAATCACAGGTGTACTAATCCTGGGTGCCCGTGAAAAGGCAGGCACCTAACTCTGTAGCCAGTGGGAAGTCCGGGAACGCCACCCGGGTTGACGCACCTCAGCAAATGTCCAAAAAAAAAGTCGGTGGATTTCCTGAAGGATTTCTAATCGATATGTCCGATATGTGAGATATCCCTACAGTTGACCCTTCAAACTTCAAATTCTTCAAGTTGACGGCCGGATACTCCATGGACAGCAATGCACCTGCATGTTCGAGTAAGACGAGTAAGATTGACGTCGTCATGAGTAGATGATAGTAGATGCAATTGATTCTGTTGCTTGATTGGCTGTTGATTGTTTCCAGTTCCCCACTCTCCAGCCATGCCCAGCTAGGTGGGTTGCTCGGGTCAGCCGGGTCACGGGCATCCTCCAGGTGTCTTCGGACACCGTTCTCGCTCGAAGCGCTTGGGGCATTTTCGGTCCTGACGCGCGGTGTCTCGTGGAAACTGCCGATAGGTTTAAGCATGGCTCGTTGATGACACACCTGCAAGACTTCTCGAAATTTGTTATGGTTCAATTTTTCTCCGCACCAACCAGGGAAGCAGAGCCTCTTCCATTCTCTGGTTGTTGATGGCATTATTGGCAGGTTTGCATGAGTTGCTATCGAAGTTGTGGTCCTTTGCATGCTATCAGACTTGCGGCTTCTTCTGCCTATGGTGTCCTGTGTCGCCTTTTCTCTGTAGGTGACCTCAAGCAGTTTGTTGAAGGTCTCGTGAAGGGAACTATCCACGTAGATCATCTGGTCAAAGGCATCATTGTCCTGAGATCAAGCTGCATCTCGTGGATCAAATCAGCAAGCAGCCTTGGAGATATGTGCGCATGAATTGTAACATCTTTCTCCGCATTATATGTCTAAGTACGTATCACACGCACACAAATATGCATCTTTGTATTGTACGTGTACACAAGTAATACTAGTATAACTAGTATGTACAGTAAAACAGATCTTCAATATATGTTCCATAATGGGCCACCCTTTGCCGTCATCTCAATGCCGGGCGCAGTTTCAAAGTGTTTGTGATAAGCCAGGCAGGACATGTCCAAAATATTCCAAATCATGGTTTTCAAAACGAAAAACACTCCGTGTCCAGAAAGTAGGTGATCAAGAAGGGGAAGCGCAGCCTCTCTGTGTAAAAGTTGGCTGTGTAAACGCGTGCTGTGTGCACAAGTTTCTGTCTGCAATTTGTGTCTATCAGTACGTAAAAGCGTCTGTATGTAAAAAATGTTGTGCGTAAAACCTTCTGTGCGTAAGACTTCTGTGCGGAGAACTTTCTGTGTAGAAAAACCGTCTGTCTGTAAGAACTGCTCTGCATTTTTTTTGGTGCGTAAAGGCTTCTGTGCTAAAAAGTTTCTGCTGTGTAAAAACTGCGATGGCTACAGTTTCTGCGTGCAAAAAGTCGGTCTGTAAAAAAATCTGTGCAGTCTGTGTGTACAAGTTTTTCTGTGTCAACACAGGATCTTTTCCACAAAGAAACCTTTGCACAGAAGAGTTTTTACACATGTTTTTTCTACACAAACAAAAATGACACACCCTATGTGCCTTTATTCATGCGCGCAAAAACATCTTTGTACAAAGCATCTGTGTGTAAATACTTCCTTCTTTGCGTAAAATCATGTACAATGTAAAAACCTCTCAGTGTGTAAAGGCATCTGTGTACATTTTTTTGTGTGCACAAACCTCTCTGTGTAAGAATATCTGCGCGTAAAAGCTGCTCCATGTAAAGGCTTCTGTGCGTAACGTCGTCTGTTTGTAGAAACGTATCGGTGCAAAATGCGTCACCACAGCCAAAGCGAAAAAAAATTGAAACAAAAGAATCCAAGATCAAATGCTTGATGTCGTTACCGTTGTTGATGATGGCGATGATGCGCGCAGGGCCCCACAAGGCGTCATTTTGGTTATCTTAGGTCAATTTTTGAAAGCCCTCGGAACAAATTACTTTCTTCGTGTGATTCCCACCAAGTGACACTTTTTTGACATATTTTCTGCCATGCTATCCGGCATTCGCATTTTATCTCATATATTTCCTGCAATTCTTTCTGGCACGCTATCTGCTATATCTTCGGAGATTCTTTGTGGTCGAGGTCCGGCGGGCATCACTCTGATCATAAATTTCGATGTTTTTGTTGTTGTTGTTGCTGTTGCTTTTGTTGTTGCTGGTGTTTGTTTTCTTGTTGTTTTTGTTCTTCTTGTTGTTGTTGTTGTGGTTGTTGTTGCCGCTGTTTCTGTCCCGTAGTGGCCGAAAATTGTCAAATAGGTTGAAACTCTCCGAGCAAACAACACCGTAAATACTGATGTTTTTTGCGCCTCGAAAGCCCAAAACCACGTATTTACAATGTGTTTTGCATCTGCTAACAACAATCACGGTATTTACAGTGTTTTTTGGCCAGTGCCTAGCAAAAACAACGGCATTTATGCAAATTTCAGCATGTTGCAAGAAATACTTTTTCCATGCCAGAGGCACAAAAACACTGTAAATTACAGCGTTTTGGGTCTGCTCTTTGGGTTCGTGGAGGGGGCGGAGGGGGGGGTACCGAAATGAACAGCCATCGCCTGAATAATCAGGTAACTGGGCTGGTCAGCCTCCCCTTTACTTCGTAAAGCTAAACTCAAGGTAGCAACACTGGAGCTACCTTTCATGATTTGCGGCACGTTTGCATGTATGTTTACTTCCGCATGCATATCTATATACATATCTATATGCACATCTATATCTGTATCTATATCTACATCTATATATCTACACAGATCCACACATATCTACACACATATGCATCTGCAAAACATATAATAAATATTAATAAATGATAATAAATGTACATTTACAGCATAGATACATAATCGTATGATACCTGGTTACCTTGACTCAATACTATACCTCACCACCACAGCCTTTCTGCTTTACAAATGGATGTGGCCCTGGCCGAGCCCAGTGGCTGGAATCTGGACATTGGTCCAATAGCTTGGCAGTATATGCCTCAGCCATTGGACGTCAGCACATTCTGATCTAAAAAAAGGCAATAACCACAAGCCCCAACGATCACTGCATGAAGGAAATGATGAAAATTGAACATTTCTGGGCCAAACACTAAATCACTAATATGAGTAGCTTGCAAGGAGCTTGGGTTCACCTGCACTGTCCCGGGATTCAACCAAACTATCTTCACTCCCTTTCAGGGCCAGCCGGCCAGCCACGCAAGCATGAACTATACTAATTGGAAGATGGATCATCCCCCACAAAACACGCAACCTGAATACAATGTTCCCAATTAGATCATTCTACTGTTGAATGTGTATATTTCAAGTTCAAGCTAAGAGTCGCAGCCACCGTTTTGGATTTGAGACCTTGGCTATACCCGGATGTGGTTCCCCAGTGTAGGTTCCAGGGGCATTGCTGGCAAGGGTCGAAAATCTCGGCCAAGTGGGGTTCAGATCCTAAATAGGAATGCTAAGTAATTAGTGGATATGTGTGGTTCACCATGTCTTTGGCGCATTCAGGGGGAACACGCAGAAACATAAACTTATTACATATATAAATATAAAATAATATCAATATACATAGAGAGAGGGGGATTGTTGAAAGGAACCATCAACCGCATGCCACAGTCTATGGAGTTTCCTATGGCTTCTTCCCAACTTCTATTCCCATTACCCCAGCAAAGATGCAGTGCCGAAAAGGAGCGGTCTTCTTCGTCAATGACGTTCGGAGAATTACTCTTGCGCTTCAATTGGTACTGCACCTGCGACGTACCGACGGGCTGGGAGGTCGAAAGTTTGTGGGGCGGCAGCCGAGTGCTCTGGCTATCAGGAAAAGGAAAAAACAACGTGAAGAAGGGGAGACATGAAAGAATTCTGTATCTTCATGTATCTTCTATGATCTATGCATGTTGTGTGGGCAGGCAAAGGCTGGGAGGTGGTTGTGGTTGTTGTTGTTGTTGTCGTCGTTGTCGTCGTTGTTGTTTTCTAAATCACCTTTTGCCTGGTAGGTGTTGAAGCACCCTACCAGCCCTCAGTATCCTCAGTATCACTGCATAGTAACCCCCGGTAACCCCCGGTCGTCCTGAAAAGTGCGATCTGGACCCAGGCCATGTGGGACCTGCCAGGTCCAGTCAGGCACACACGCAGTGAGAGGTAGCTTCAAATGGGGTGACTTTATGTGATTTTGATATTGATGGTTCTTCATGATCTTCATGATCTTCATGGTTCTTAATGTTCTTAACTCTTCATCATAATTCTTCAGGGTTCTTCCCCCTCACTTTGTTATGAAGAATGCTGGGAGCACTTCCGGTTTCTGAAGGAAAGTCCTTCCCATCTCCAGGCCTGACACTGGATCTTTTGCCTTGGATCAGGGAAACGAAGCGATCTTTACCTATGGGACATGGCCTGGATATATCAACAAAGGAAAGCCAATCCCAAACATCTGCCGTATTAATGCTGATACAGCATCCAAGGAATTCCCAACTGCGGTATCTTCAATATTGTCACAGGCGATTACTTCCTTGTTGCAATACCATTATATTGCAAATTCACCACCCCAAAACAAAGAACTAAAATCCTCAACCCCGGAACCCCCATCCGGGCCCATTCCTTGCCCCAGGCGGCCCAGGCTGCCCAGGTGGCCCAGGTGCCCATCTGGCGTCTGCATCTGCAAGAGTTGGCCCGGCTTGGCGCCCACCGGCACCTTGACCATCATGGAGCCCTGCTTCGCCCTGGGAGCAATGCTGCGAAACTGGTCCCCAACTGGGCACCTGATGGAACCTTGAAATCAATGGAAGAGAATCTCATAGAAATTCGGGGTCGTTTTGCCAATTATATATATATATATATATCAATTTGTTACTATTGGAAAACTAGAAAGCAGAAGGTATGATGCTCGGGTAGAGTCACAACTAACTATTTGGATGATATTGGGCGTCATTTCTCTGGGTGCAGGGCCACCCTACCATGCTAGTATGGCCAAATACTTGAGCAAAAGTCCTCCTCTAACCTCATTCTGAACCAGTGCCCAATTCGCCATGGCCATCCCCAGTTTTGTTTGATGACATTCTCCCCGTTTTGTACTTGACAATCACTTTGTCGGTTCAACGGCTAAACCACAAAAACAAAAAACGATACGTTTCCGAGCCCAGCAGCCTCTCCCTTTCTCTAGCCATGTTGCTGCACGGGTGCTGTTACCGGTGGCAAACCACCACCACCCGCGCCACCAGCCCTGGGAGCTCCCCCATGGTAGTGAACAGTGCCACCTTGCACGCCACTGGCGGTTCAAACCATGGTAGGGGATATGTACTAACCATACCATGGGTAACTATGGTAGAGGTACCGTGATTGCATATGGTGGGGATGGGTCAAAAATGGTCAAAATGTCAAACCCTATGACATTTTCATTGATTTTCCGCATCCCCAGTCCCTGAAGAAAGAGCCAAATGGCCGAATGTGACAGGGCCCGGCCAAACCCCTATCGAGCAAGTGATTTATGGCTCGAATTTCCGTCCACTTTCATTGAATTTTCTGGTGTTAAAGCTCATAGTCCCATAGCTCGAAATCTGTTGTGACTGATATGGTTCCGTCTGAAAATAGGGAATCCCCAAATCCAGATCATTTTGATCGTCAAATTTCCCTCTTAAATAAACAGATTATATACTGTAAATATACATCATCTTTGTACTGACCATGCCTAACCGAAAAATCCTGGCCTGGCCCAGAGACTTTGATATGGACCGAAGCGCTGCTCTGGGCGCAACCCATGGCGTCAGGATAACCGAAGACAGTGGCAACCACTGGCTACGCCCTATATAAAACTTGGTAGTTGGGTGGGTGTTGTTGGCTGAAATTGAATAACTTCGACCAAGTTTTGTTTCAAAAGAGCAGGGTACGAAAAGGTTGCTAGGAAACTACTGCTGGCTGCCAGTGATGCACAGCTGCTTGCTGAGTGCATCATCAAGTCCACTTGGTTCATGCCGGAAGGATCTGGAAGGCAATCTATTTATCTATGTCTGTCACCTCTTTGGGACGTTAGCTTTATGTAACGCTGCAGTTGCACTCAGCCGTCAAACATGCGCGGCGCGAGGCAAGCTTCTGGTCTAGGATCAATGGAGAAAAAAATGAAAACACAGAAGTCACAGAAGTGGAGATGAATTATAACAGCATATAACAGCCATTTAGAGCATCTGAACCAACCTTAAAGATTACTGGTGAGCTCTGGAGCTCAAACTCAAGCCCTCAGGAATAAGCTCGAACTAGACCTGCAACCCAGCACCAAGGTTCACACTCCGGGCTCAACATGCCTAGACCGTCCTGGCGCTGTGGGGCATGCAGCAACAACCCAAAGAGCCAGAAAAGTTATGACATGGCGAACATTTTGACCAATTTTTAGCAATGGTTCCTTATTTTCCCCAATGAACATATCTTGATATGTAGCCACTACTGTACTTTACTTGCCCTAGTGCCTGGAAACTGAAGTTACCTCCCCCCTTTATCATTCTGTAGCCGTACCCTGTTCTTTGCTCGCTGTTGGATCTGTTGGGACAGGACTCCTCCAAGCACTTGGTTTGCCGCGAGAGGTGTTGATATTGTCCCACAGGGCACCTGCAGTTACAGGTGTCGATGCAGCGCCTATGGGGGAACAGGGGCAGATAATGCCATGGTATCCACTGCAGATCTGTCAGTTCTGTCAGCCGTCTCTGAATTCCAGGTCGCGGCACAAGGTGCAACGAAGTCCTTCACTGTATGATCCAGGAGGGCAATCCTCGCAAACCTTGGGGCAATGTGTCAGAAAGGCTCAAGCGCTTCTAGTCTCCAGATTAAGCTTGACCAATTCAGGACGGACATGCATTTTCACGTTGAAAAAATGCTATTTCAAGGCAAAGTCTAAAATCGTGGAAAACAAGGCACCTAGGTCGAGCCCAAAATATGGACTTTCCATAGATTTTGAAGGTCAAACTGACACCAAAATTCATCTAAAAAATGGATGCCGTCCAAGGCTCACTGCTACCGGTCAGCTTGCTGGCGGTACCTGCCGGGCACTTCTCACACCTGGCGCAGGGGATGCTGGATACCAGAGGAAAACCATAGGAAAACCATGGTGCCCCGCTGATCTTCTCCTCTCTGCCGAGGCCAGGGTCCCCTACGTCCGGCATGGCACGGACGTGGCCACCGTACCAGCGGCCATCGGATACCCATGCTCCAAATTCTCAAGGGTTTGTCCAAATATTGGGGACACCCCTTGGACACCATAGGAAAAACAATCATCATAAGAAATAATACCCCTCAAAATTGCAATCTTCGTTTTTAAAGGATGGTCAACCACGAGAGTTTGGGGTTATCAAACAAAGCCATATGGCCGCAAAATGGACAATGTCTGCCATGTTAGTGACTTCCCAGCAAGAGATGTCAGAAGCAACAGTTGATCCATGATCGAGTTCTCACCCCGCAGACACTGGATCAACAAGTACACCTGTTTCAACCCATCCGAGGTCCAAGAAAACATGAATCATGTCCATGGAGACCATCTTGGACAATCGTGATGAAAACTAAACATATCTGAAAATTTGGTGCGAAGACAGCCCAAATACCGAGTAGCAGTAGCACATCCCGAACTCAAGGTCCGACCTTGAAGAAGCGAACGCGCCGCTGAAGTGGCCTTTCACCAACCGCAACCGCAATGGGAAAAGGCAGCTGCATGGGACGGGAACATGCCTATAATAGCATATACATGCATATACTGTAGTGAATGCCAAATGTCTGTAGCAGTTTGCTAGCATGCGGCGCACGGAAACTGTCATGTAACCTAGCATCACAGAATGTGCAGCAATGTGACATGACCGACTGCAATATTTCAGGTATCATCCTTTCATTTAGCAGTGGAATGCCCTGATTTGATGTATATAATTCAGGGAAAACATGAAAATGTCGGAAATGTTGTGTGGAAGAAAATCGCTAATTTGGCTGATTTGTTTTTCATTGTTTTTCACTCACCTGCCAGAAGGATGTGGTGGTAGCCAGCCACCATGAGGTTGCTGACAGCAGGAGTGACAAGGTTCATCTATAGAAGGTCTCTATAAAAGATAACTTACGAAATGAGTCCAAATGGAATTCAATGACCCATATGACCCATATTTCTGCGGTGCCATCACCGTCGTCACCATACGTCACCATCATCTTCCATTGTTTGCCCACCCGCTTTTCACCACCCCTGATCCGACCTTCCAAGCAAGCACCGCAGAACTTGGCACCCTCCAGGGCACTGAAGAATCCTGGAGCTGAATATGTTGAATGGGATGTATCTGGATCTGGTGATCCAACACTTCTTGATGACTTACTCAAAACATGTGGATTGTTTGGGAGCCTTATCTCTCCTCGATGATTTACCGACTTGATAAAAATGGACAATTCCTAGATTTCCCACTTCCCTGTCATGGTACATAGCTTGCCAAATATCGCCGACTTTTTGGCACCTCAGCACCTCGCTTCACCCCCTGCACAAGGTGCAACTAAGCTTCCGGGTCGACATGCTTCACAACTGTGCCTGCGTACAATCTCACGGACACAAAACAACATGTTGGCTTTCCATATCTTTCCAGTTTATCACAGTAGCTCATCCACAACAACCAGCACCAATTTATACCAATTGAAAATCAGACCTGTCTGCTGACATCTTCTGAAGACACAACCTGATGCAATCCACATCCCACATCATCTCACGACAGAAAAATCACTGGGCCATCCCCACATTCCAAGGGTTGGTGCCGCATAGCCCACCATGCAAGGGATACAGCTTGCCGCCGCCCTGGCAGCTGGCGGCTAAAAGTTGTGCCCTAAAAAGTGCATCTGTCATCAACACATCTCAAAATTGCGGCCGGCAAGACTCACTGCTGAATCTTCCAGCTGGACAAGCAACACATTGATGCGCCGCCATCCCCTGACATGTCAAGCGAACAGCTACTGCCCATCTCACCCGCTGTGCATGGACCATGGGCTGCCATGGGCGGCATCAAAATGCCAAGGCTAAGGAAGGCTGTTTGAATTTCCGCCTATTTTCATGAACTACCGCTTGATCTGGGATAGTGAAAGTTTCTTAATGGCCCCTCTGACAACTTTGATGGGCTTTCACGATCGGTACCTTGCAGCAGCTTCAGTTGGAAATCCGACCCCATCATCTTGTCTGCCAAAAATGCTCTATGCTTCTATGAGTGACATCCAATTATGCGAAAGAGTCCATCAAACCCGCGAAGTTTGGGTAAACCACTGGTTCTTTCTACCCATGGCTAGTGCAGCGACGACGGGCTATGTTTTCATTTCTAGAAGGCTGCGGTTTGGCGCTAGCGCTACTTCTTCCCAAGCTGGTCCTTTTTGTGGGCAATCCCACCTGACTTCCACTGGTCGATGGTTTTAGCCCCCTGAATGCTATTCGTCAGTGGGGATCATCTCAGTCTCAGGTAGCTTGGATTGAAGGGTTATATAAATCTGTTGTTTTGCTGTGCAACATCCATTTCTTTGAACAAAAGATAACAAAAGCCTCCCAATTCCACACTTCTCCTTTTTTGCCGGGGATATCCGCCCCTATTGTTGGTTTGTGGGTTTCTTACCACATGTTCAACCCCTCGTGGACAGCTCAGGGCTAAGCGCTCTCACCACCCGGATCCATGCGCCGACACTTCTGCGGCGACTCGATCTCGGCGTCGACAGGCGGCAAACGGGAGCGCTTCTCGGGGTCCTGCGGCTACGCTCCCCGCTGTATATGCCAATGAAACTACAGCAGGTGTATATATCAGGTGTATATATATATATATATTTATTTATGAATAAATGAATTATATGAATATAAAAACCAGTGATATAACCTTTCTATAAATATTTTATAATATTTTAAAGGGTGGATTTAATCAACAACTCACAAAAATTTATGAGTAGACACAACATAATTATGCTAGATAACTAGCTGGATGGACGGCGCTCCTCCTCCGGAAACGGAAAATCCTTGTAGAAGACCGTGGTGTGCGCACGGTTGGGATACCTCGGACATCTCCAGCAAAATTGGTTCGTCACAATTTACCACACCGCAAAAGAGCTTGTTCATTCAAAGGGATTCAGAACTTCATCAGAACTCTATGACAAAACACCCTATCACCCTCCCGATCTTCCTTTGGTGCGGTAAATCATCAGGTGGTAATAGTCTGCAGCGTACGAAGGCATCATGGGCAATCCAACCATGGAAAGCAAACACACGTTACCACAAGGCGCATTTCTAGAAAAGACAACACTGGTTTAGGGTTCCAAGTAGTTACCTACTGCATGACCCAATTGACACATGGAAATCGGGCGCGCACGATACCCTGCGCACATGATCTGCATCAGCTTAAGGTAGTTGGTACTAGTGCAGGGTGTAAGGAATTGATACAAATGGTGCATTTTCAGATCAGACTTGAATGACTTGCATAACTTCTTATATCAAGATTTGCTTGGGTCACCCACCAGTCCCTGTATGTGTGTGCGGCATATGACCCGCTGCCATACTGACAGGTAAGGGGTGATCAACCTATCCTGTTGCCAATCATTTGGAATTGAAGCAACTACTCCCCAATTTCACCAGAAATGGGTGGTATCATCTGTATAAACATATGTAGCCCCGCCAAAATTGTTTTTTTCTGCCCACGGCATATTTTTCTCTACCACACTACTTGGAAGTGCAATTCTAATTTTCTAAGTGGATAGTTTGCGATTAATACTATTAGTTATAGATATAGTTATAGGGGTTATATCCCAACTTGTGGGGTTGATAACCATGGTGATATCCATTTGTAACCTCCAGCTCCGTCCCGATGAGGGTGCGTGGGCTCGAAGGGCTCCCCAAAGGCGGTGCAAATGTGGGCCATCGATTTGGTGGCTGAGAGCCTGGACATCTGGACCCCCACAATGGATCAAAATGGATAGATGGATCAATGGATGATTGATGGATGATCAATGGATGATTCACGGGTGATCGATGGATGATTGATGGATGATCAATGGATGATTAATGGATGATTAATGGATGATTGATGGATGATTAATAGATGATCAATGGATGATTGATGGATGATTAATGGATGATTCATGGATGACCAATGGATGATCAATGGATGATCAATGGATGATTAATGGATGATCAATGGATTACCAATGGATGATTAATGGATGGATCAATGGATGATTAATGGATGATTAATGGATGATCAATGGATGATGGATGGATGATCAATGGATGATTAATAGATGATCAATGGATGATTGATGGATGATTAATGGATGATTAACGGATGACCAATGGATGATTAATGGATGATTAATGGATGATCAGTGGATGATTAATGGGTGATCAATGGATGATTAATGGATGATTAATGGATGATTAATGGATGATCAATGGATGATTAATGGATGATCAGTGGATGATTAATGGATGATTGGATGATCAATGAGTGCAATGGATGATTAATGGATGATTAATGGATGATCAATGGATGATCAATGGATGATTATTGGATGATTAATGGATGATTAATGGATGATCAATGGATGATCAATGGATGATTAATGAATGATTAATGGATGATCAATGGATGATCAATGGATGATTATTGTATGATTAATGGATGATTAATGGATGATCAATGGATGATCAATGGATGATCAATGCAGATTAATGGATGATTATTGGATGATCAATGGATGATTAATGGATGATTAATGGATGATCAATGGATGATTAATGCATGATTAATGGATGACTATTGGATGATTAATGAATGATAAATGGATGATTAATGGATGATCAATAGATGATCAATGGATGATGGATGGATGAGTAATGGATGATTGATGGATGATCAATGGGTGCAATGGATGATTAATGGATGATTAATGGATGATCAATGGATGATTAATGGATGATTAATGGATGATCAATGGATGATCTATGGATGATTAACGGATGATTATAATGGAAAATAATATCTGGCTGGTGGTGCAATAACCATCTTGAAAAAATATGAGTCAATGGGAAGGATGACATCCCATATATGAAATGGAAAATAAAACATGTTTGAAACCACCAACCAGATATTGAGTAATGGATCAATGGATGATGAACCAAGAGGTACCCCCATTTTAGATATTTTAGGACACCTCCATGTTGTGATACATTGTGTCTGCAGGGTATAGGGGCACTCTTTCAACCCAGCAATAGCTTCATCGAATTGCCAAACATGGTTACCATGAAATTCAAACGTTTGTAAAGGTGATGTTCAAACTGCAACAGCTTTCCTTCTGCACAATGCGAGACGGAGAAAGGATCGATAGAACAGTTCCGAAGTGAAGCTACCTGAGAAACCTGGAAGGTTTCTGGCGGTAAGCCAGCCTGAGATCCCTAACCCGAAGGGCTTTCCTCCGATGCTGGGGAAGCAGTTCATGAAGCAAGAATGTATACTTCATTGATGGTTGTAGGTTGGCTGAAAGGAAAATTTCCACAGAGTTTCGGATTTTAATATTCTTAATGGATAGTTGATAGACTCCAAGTTTTCCAGTCATTTGAATTCATTTGATAATGATCTTCCCACAAATTCTCCCTCTGCTCTTTGTCCGTGCAGCTCACGGTTGAAGGTCTTCATGTTGATCCCATTGAAGGAAGTGGGCACGGTCACACCAGTACCTGCAGAATCATGGTGGAAACTCCCCCAATTTCCCTCGCGATCATTTTGTCCATTTAACGTATTTTAGCCCGTGTCTGCAATCTGCAACTGCATGTATAGTGTATATACAATATGTATTTGGTACGATGTACGATGTCGAAACCACATAATATTCCAGTATATGACCGTATATCGCACACGCACACACAAACGCTTACCAATACATATACATTATAATTTCCGTTTTGGGTGAGAATGAGAAGCAAGAGGTTTCCATGGCTTCCATCAGAGCGAAACATGGGGAGGGAAGCCAGGGAAGCTGGCTGAAACCACAACACAATCATTCCGTTGGTTGCAATGGAAAACAATAAATTGTAAATGATCAGCACTTTGAGATCTTCCCGTTGCCATGTTTGATTACCAAGGGGTATCGGCATGCTTCTGGAACATGGATGAACACATCCTGACAATGAACGGCACGCATGGCAAATGGCGCACCACCTGCTAACATCTGAGATAGCACCTTGGAGTGGGGACAAACGGGCGAGTGCTTGAAGGGATAGTATCTACATCTGTGGGTTTGTCTGAAAATGGGCTATACCACCAAATACATCCAACTACCACACTGGATACAATGGCCAGTTTTATTGAGAAATTTTGGACAATGATAGGGGCATGATAGCTATGCAGCAACCATCAGTAACCAATGGATTTTGGGGTATTCTATCTTCAAACAAACCAATGTCGCATCCCGGTCCCAGGATCAAGCAGCTATGGCTAGATATTTCTCCAAGTTTCTTCAATTCCTTTCCAACTTCCACTGACCTTTCCGTCTGGTAATCAAACGTGGCTAGCCCGAAAATCCACTATAAATGTTTAGATTTGATTTTAAAATGGAAGTTGACAGCTGGGAAAATCATCTATCACTGGTGGATTTTCCAGCCACGTTTGATGACACCGTTTTTTCGCATCCCAGGCCTTGCGCCATGGCACCCATTTGGTGTTCTGATAGGTGGAATTGGTGGCCACGGCACTGCGAACATAGGAGCGGACCATCTCGTCCTGAGGTGCAAGTCAGACTGCGATAGCTGCTGTATCCCACTTGCTAAGAATAAAAAACATGTTGTAAGACAGGTATAATACCCAACATATACCCAGGCCCAAATACATTTTGGTGATTGAGATAATACCCATCTCTTCTTTGTTGAGATTATACCGAAATATACCCAAGTAATATGTTGGTGATTGGTGACCTACTAACTGAGATGCATCTCCAAGTACTAATTGCACATGTAGATGGGCTCACCAAACAAGGATTTGAATGGATTTGACAGGTATCCCGATGTATCCAGCCAAAGATGTGGCACCTGGTCAGAGATCTCAGCCGATCCCAAACCCGGGACCTGGTTTGAAAAGGAGGTCATGGAAAATCATGAAAAAATGAACACCATTGGATAAACATGGTATCAACATGTATCAACTGGGTATCTTCAGCCAGCAGAATCTGGATTCAACATGTTTCAACCAAATCACCCCGGTCTCGGCACGACACAAATCTGGTCCCTGGTAGCGCATCCACAGCTGACAAGCGTCAAATGCAGGTGGTTCTCGGCTGAAAATGCTGGGATTCCACAGGGCGCCTCGCCAATGGTCTTTGACATGGTCCCTTTGGTTTGGATCGAGGCATAGTGGCACATGCAAGCAAGCTGGGGGACCATCGGTATGGCAGGCGCCATTCTACCCTAATTATTCACCTAGTCTTGAACAAACACCAGGGCTGGGAAAATCTGACTGAACAACCATAGAGCTGGCCTCTTGCGATCATCACCCCTGAGGGCCGGCAGCCCTTCTCCTTGCAATGCTTCCAGAACTCATCGATTTGATGTCTGCTGAAGAAGTCGCCGTTGGCCAACACGGGGACCTGGTGGAGGCAGTGTCAATCTAAGCCTTACGAATAGAAACGCATATTCCCCAGTCCGTAAAATGCCCTTTTCTATGCAAATAAAATTGTCACCATCCCAGTTTCCAGGTTCAGACATGTTAGATATCAATAGATATCAAATATCCCATGATATGCCCATTTCCATGCGATTCATCTCTTCCCAAGTGGCCACACCTTGATCCCCGGCCTGGACGGCATCCCAGAGCCTCTCCATCTCATCCCAGTGCGCAGGCTCGGCCGGGCGCTCCTCGCGCAAACGCATGTGCACCGTGATGGCTTCAGCGCCGCTCTTCTCACAGACTCGCATGAAATCGCGGGTTTTCTCCTAGGGATGCTGGGAGCTGCTGGGAGCAAAGTTGGAAAACCTGAGGAAGCCATGTTTTTTGCATGACCTGAAAAATAAGATACTTCGTCCGTTGAGATGCAAAATGGGGAATTGTGTGTGTGTGTTGAAATCAAGCTCAAGTGATTTGCGGGGTGGCAAGAAGCTGCATGATCTCTTGGTGTCATCTTTGTCGACAAATCATATGTCATATTCAAACTGATTCAGACTATTTCAGACTGCTGTGACTACAGGAACATGCCATGGCATGCGATAACTAGCAACAAGGAATCAAATATTTACCCAGAACATCCTGAAACCACAGTAATGAGAGCCTCAGAGGAGATGCCTTTCATAGATTCATGCATATATATAATTATATATATACACATTATATAAAATGCATATGCATATGCATATACATATACATGAAGAAAACATCATTGCACCCAAACACCGGATATCATCATTCTACATCATGTTACCTCGTTTTTTCACGTGATCCCGTCAAGGGAGAACCAGGAAACCCATGGATTTCCTGCAGATGTTCCCATGGAATCCCCATTGGATCTGACCGGCGTCGGTGCTCGGAAGCATGCGGATCTTGCAGGTCACCGACTTCTCAGAGGGCAGGGCACGTCGCAGCGACGTCAGAATCTCCGCCACGACCTGGAGCGGTATGACTGGGTGCCACTCATTTCATAGGATGAAATCTGGTAGATCTATAGTTGCTATAGATAGATGTAGAAAAAGCGATGAAAAACGTAGATCTAGATAGATGTAGAGAGAGAATAGTGCAGAAGAATGTATGACTGAACGATACTGAACAAGTTAAACATGGTCCAGCAATCATTTCTGCTGCACATGTAATTTTACTCATTGAAAAAAAACCCTCCGGTAATCAAACATGGCAATGGAATCGCCCGTTCATCGATGATTTTCCCATTGAACCTCCATTTTTTCTTGGGATTTCCCCAGCCATGGGCAACCACTTGGGCAGCCAGTGCCGACCTCCGGCTTATCCAATAAGGCAGCTCCCATGCCCCCCTTCACACTGAAGGACTTTGGGCAACCCATGTTGACCTTGGGCCGCTGAAATCTGGGCTAGTTCGAATGCCCAAGCTGGAAACACACCATTCCTGGGATGAATACCCTTCCAAACCATGATTTACAATCATTTATAGCGTTTTATCTCGAGATATCTCGAGGTTGGCGCAAAGTTGCTTTAATTTACTCTGAATTGAGGCAAGCTGCAAAGGACTAACAGAACTGGATCGACGGAAAGGATGAAAAAGATCAAAGAAAACCAAATGCTTGAGCTTGTTCTCACCGTTTCGGGTCTTATCCATCTGAAGTGGTACCGGTAGATTACTTAATGGTTACTTACCCAATTCATCCCAATTCCATCCATTTTTGAAAGGGAACCAGGCCAGTTGGCGGCCGTCATTGTCTTATTGTTTGAAGTCTGGTGATCAGTAGCATCAAATTCCCGAGCCCACCATCAGTGAAGCCCTTGCATTCCAGGCACGTCAATGCCCGACACATCGTTACCTCAGGAGCGGTGGCTGAATGAGGTGATCGACCAAGGCTGCTGAACTGGGCAGATGTTGAACACATTCTAGTGACTAGCATTGATCCTGAAAACCTCAAGCTACTGAGGAATATTGAACTATTGGATTCTTGAACCACGCAGCAAAAATGGCAAAGATCCCTCCGGGGAAACCCTGGAAGAAGGCATGTTGTCATTCAACATTCCGAGTGATCATCCATGATCGTCCTAGATCCGGTCGTGATTTCATGTCGCAACACTGACACGCACGAGAGCGCCCTTTGGCAATCCCTGGGGTTTGGAGATATAATGATATATAATGATATAATATATAATGATGTATAACGATATATGCGCATCATGAAACACCATCTTTTGATCCCTCTCTTCACCATCAAGTCGCACACCAACTGTGCAGCTTCTACTGCCAGATGGGCACTAGCCGTGCCCAGCTGAAAAATGACTTTCTTCCTTGGCCGGAAAGGTGGCTCAAGATCTTCCAGCCCCTGGACTTTGCTCACGACTTGAAAGTCCATTGATTTGATGCCTTGAACTCTCACCCAAATAGAGGCTCTTTTCTGACCTTTCTGCCACATCATCCATAGAATCATAATATATATATATATATATATCATTGTATCATACTTAATGAGTATTATATAATCATATATTAGTCCATTCAATGCTATCGATTTCTCTGGTTACACCACCGTTTAACTAACCCAAAGCCTGCCCGAGCATCGTCTCTTCGGCGCAAGTGGAAAACACCGAGACCTTCTCCTGGTTCACATGTCCCAAGAGGGTGAGGCCGGTGGATGGTTCAAACACGGTAAAGACCATTCTTTAACCACTATATCAACTGGCCATTCATTGATATTAGTTGATTTGTAACATACTATTGCTCAATATTTTTAAAGTATACTTGCAAAAGTTAACTACTGACAGTTACATCAGCTTTTTAACCATTCTGAATCATTCTTAACCAAAGGTTGGAAGTTAATCATTTCCATTAATAATGTTAATATATAAGTGGTGGGGCCAGTTTATTGGACACTCCCGAAAATACTGGTTCAAATACTCACCAAAGGAAACCCTGATTTGGTACGGATCTACTCATTGATGTGGGTCTCATCTGCGGGCATTTCATACTAGAGGATCCCAACATCCTTAGGATGGCTGCTGTGGAAACCTACAGAAAGCTACATCCGAAGCGCACCCCCCAGGTCCCTAGGGGAGACGTAGTCGATGCAACCTGACAAAAAGGAACGGGAATTAGTTGCGGCAAGATACCAACATCAAAGCCATGATCAAAAAGCAGGAACCGTGAAAGCAGTCTCAAGCCCCCATTCCATATCCTATAGATGGTAAGCCTGGTAAGCATGTCCAATATGTTTGCAATATGGTACTGTAATCAAGCATAATCAAGCATAGCTTCCTCCTTTTGATTACCAGAAGGCATTCATCAATATTTGGTTGGATCTCCCATTGAATATTCCCGTTATGTGATTATATCCCAATTACATCCCCAAGACAGCCAGTTATAGCATTATCCCATGATCCCATTTCAGTCACCATTTCAGCGCCAGAGACCAAGTTACCAAAGGCCGAATTCTCGACGCGAAGGGCGCCGATCAACTTCCGGTCGATGATCCTGAGGGCCGATTATGGAGAGCCAGCCATCCCCAGCTCAGGTGTTAATCATGGTATACTAACCCCCCACCCGGCCCACCCCAGTTGTTAATCATGGCAAATCGTGGTAAATAGAAGTTAATCATGGTCTTTTTAAAACTATTTAGACCGGGCCCACTATTTACCACTATTCTTTAGGTAGGAACTTGACTTTTCTGCATCTGTTTGGGGTTTGCTGTATGATAATAGTTGGCATATGTTGGGATGGTCATTCCAGATGTTTCAACTTTTTGGGGATGGGAACGTGGGGCTGCAGCTGGCATAGCTGACCTGAAAACTGATTGAAGGTGCTTCTGGGTGGGCAACCATGAATGCAATATGACAAAACTACTGGAGTCAGTGAAGTTCTTATATAACTTCTATATAGTTGAGCCCGCAGATCTTAACAAGAATACCGTCTTGTTTTTTCACCGCAGAACCCATTGATCTTTGAAACGAGGATCTCCTCTCCCCAAACCAAAGATGCACCATATCGCAAGCATTCCTCAGTTGCCAGGAAGTTTTGTTACATTCTGCCGCGTTGAAAGAGCCAATAAAAAGTGCTGAACGTCCTTGGCATGGGTCTGGTTAAGACATACAACTTCTCAGAGAACACCTCTTCACACCTTGCCTGGCCAAACATCTTGTCGGATAAACACATATCCTGAAAAATCATGAAAAGTCAAAGTGTGTGACGTGATGCATTTTCTGTGCAACTCTGTGAAAATACAGTAAGCAAACATCTTACAGAGGTATGTCGCTCCGAAATATTTGTCTCTGGCTGTATATCGTGGTCAACATGCAGGAAGTGGAATGTTCATCTACCGAATTCAGGGATATTGAATTCGAACCCATGCTCATTTACTTATAAGACTTAGTAGGGTTCCCTAAGAGTCGAAGTCTCCCTAAAGTCCGAGAAAAAACATTCCCATTCCCCTGTGCAAACGGCAGAAATCCAAGCGCAAAGGTAGAGTACCTGAGGCCACTGTTTGCGTCGGCTTGGGTTTTCTCTATGCAGGCGTGGTGTCATCTGTATCCTTTCACAAGCAGCGTCGGTTCGTATAGGTTCGTTGTAGGCAACATGATGTCATGGCGTGAATAATGTGGTGGTTCCATTCCATTGACTGCATGTCACTAAGAATCATCAAGATACCCATGGTTGCAAAGCTCCTTCTCAACCTGCTCAACAACATGACCCTCCCGCGTAAAAACCTTCATTGTCCCATTGGCACATGAGTCACCTGAGTGTCACAAGAATTGGTCACTCGCCGCAGCTGTCATTATTTCTAAGGTTAGCAAGTCCCCATTGAGTGGAATATCATGGATTCTTCCATCCATAAATGACTTGACTACATGGTAGTTATTACATCTATAGGTACTATGGGATAATTGTACCACTTACCTTGTTATTACACCTATAGTTACTATAACTATTCTCCCATGGTAATTATGGCCTAGAGTTCCCATACCCCACATATGATCCGTGGGATGTTCCTCCAAGTAGCACCGAAAAAACGTCGGCCGAGCCACTCCCTCGCACCATGGGGGCCAAGACCTCCACATCTCGGAATTTCTCGGACGCCATGGCACCGAACTTCGCTCCCCAGTGACGTGTTTTCAGATGTTTACCTTCTGGTAAACATACAAAAAGCTATTGAAAATGGCCATTTATAGTGGATTTGCCCATTAAACATGGTGATTCTCCATTGTTATGTTAGTTTACCAGAGGGTAAGGCTTGTTTGAGGTTGGTTGCAAGGTAGGCCTTTTTTGACTTGCAACTGTTATAACCCCATACTCTTTGCGACAAAAGACAGGAATAGACATGGAAAAACAATTGCACTATAATATCATAGATTTTCATAGATTAATAGCATAGCACACAGACTCCAAGAAACAAAAGAAACAAACAAAAGATATTGTTGCTTTCGGTAGCGGTTACCTTCACTTGACTCATTGAGTTGTCGCAATCTGCGCAGTGACGCCTTGAGCCAGGTGTCTTTGGAAGCGGCCAGCCTGTCTGACCAGCCCCACGCACCCCCAAAATTGTGGGGATCCTGGTAAGCAAGTCCCCGATTCCTGGGTTCTCCATGGTTCTCCCATCATTTGATGGGGAAACTCACCATCTCACCCCACTTATCAGTTTTTAAGTGGGGGACCCATGGCCTCTGAGCGGAAAGATCCAGGTGCACAGGAGGTGCAGGTGCCATTGGAATCGAAATAACCTCAGGAAATCGCTTGAAATCTTGGCAAAGTTCGTTCCTGGTTACTTCAGGGTGAGATTGCATTCAACACACTTTATTCATCTTTATTCAACGTTATTCTCGCTCCATCTTCAGATTCCAGAACAGAAAGCGCGCTTTCAACATCGGTTTTGTTGGTGCTGATCAAGCATATTGGCAATATTGGTCTCCATCCATCCAACGTGAGGCAATGGCAAAAACACCTATATATCACATCCTGTTTCACGAGGAACATCATGGAAACGTATGGAAACTCGATCCAAATAACCCATAGGATCCATGTATGCTATATATGATAACATTTACCATCAATAATACCCCAAATGTTAGCATATATACCATACATGGATCCTATGGGTAATGGATATCATTTGGCACCCGCAAGCCCAGCGCATCCCAGAGGTGCCACACCGGCGTTGCAGCTTTTGAAGCAGCTGCCTGGAAAGTCGAGATCATCAATGATCATCATTCCATGTGGGAAGGAAATAAACCCATCAAATCAAGATACCCTCTGGTAATTTAACATAACTATGGAAAATCACCATTTATAGTGAGTTTTCCCATGAAAAATTGTGATTTTCCATAGTTATGTTAAATTACCAGAGGGTACTGGCCATTCCTTAGGTGCCCTTTTGATAGCCCATGTCGATGGCGCTGGTTTTGATCTGCCTTGGTCCTCGCTGAGCCTGATGTAAGTTTCTCCTGAGATGGTGCGGATCATATCCCAAATTGATCCACATTGCCGAACAGGAGCAAATCTATAGAAATATCACACACTTATATTTTAGATTAACTTATAATACACAAGACAGGATGATCATCAAACAAAGCAAAACAATGGGCACTTTGCACTACCATCCCTGCAGTCTCCTGCGCCGCAGTCGCGACACTCGCGGCGCTGCGTTTCAGAACTGCCAGGGTGTTCAAGGCCGTGAGGGCACATGGGGTGGTCGGTCAGGTCAACAAAAAATCAGAAGAACCATGAAACAACTTCAGGACCAGGGAGGGTTTGACAATCAAAAACTCATTCTGCTGGAGTTACTGGACTTAGCCACACCGCATTTGCCCGAAGGCTTCGAAGCAATTGCACGTGCTATCACTTTCACACTTCCCCTCCTGTGGACAGAACTGAAACGTGGCACTGCAATGCACTGCAAGATTCATTGCGCGCTGTCTTTCAGAAGTAACAGCCCAGCTCGTGTTTGCATCGCAAGAATCGGAACCAGTGCAGACATGACAACTGTGATGACTTTGCTGTTGTGACACTCAAGGTATCTGACAAACATTGACCACCCTGATTTTAAACGCTTCCCCGGATTTTGTTTCACTATGCATACTTTACTTGGCATTACTTGGCCAAGGCTCTCTGGAAAGTTTCAAACATCCAACCAACTATACCTAGCCTTTATATCTTTAGTCTATAGATGTCTTTAGTATCTTTAGTTGTTGTAAATCGGCAACTTGTTGGGTTTCTGCGTTAGAAAAACTGGTGAATGCTGCGGATCACCCCAAGGAGACCACAGCCAGGCTCTACAGATGCGACCAAGCTCTACGGTCGTTGCAAAATGGGTGATACATATGGTGATACCGTGATACCCAAAAAATTCATCGTAACTTCATGCTTAATTGTTAATCCACTTTGATGGGATTTTGATGGACTTTGGGGTTTCAGATTTCAATAGATTTCATGAGCCACGAAACTAAAAGGGCTACAGTCGAGGGCCATCGCCCTGCCTCCAAGCGGATTCTTGCAGCAGCTCGGCGCACAGGACGCAGTCATCAGCAAGGAAACCCCAGCCTTGGTGGCAGACCAGCACGGGAGGGTTTCAAGAGAAACCCATTGGCAGCATATATATATATATGTATGCATTGGAAAGACACGCCCATAGTTGCAATTAGTTGCCTGTTACCAATATATAATATATATGATAATATGTTTGACACATCTTGACACTGTACTGTACTCATGCGAGCTGAATCATGTCAATTCCTGTGGGACTCAAGAGTGCGCTAGCTTGCGATAGGTGTGCCTCAAGAATTATTGGAGTTCAAAGAAACAGCAGCGACTATGACTATGGCTATACATACATACATTACATTACATTACATTTACATTACATTACATTACATTACATTACATTACATTACATTACATTACATACATACAGACACATATACACACACATATATATATATATACATATATATATATGTAGTTATATATATAGTTATATATATAAGTTATTTTATATATCTATTTATATATAACTATAAAACATATTCATAGATATTCTTCAAAGAATGTGCGGCTTCAAGCCACCACTGTCAATTGCCATGGCTTCATCAGCTAGGTCATGACCAATGAATACCAATGCCATGGCCGGTATCAGCAGGACAAATGTGAGAAGGGCATAGAAGCATAGAATTGGATGATGGGAAAATTTACAGGAAAGCCCTATATTCGATGGTAAAAACCATGGTTTCCTGTAAATTTTCCCTTAAACCAATCCAGTGATAGAAAGGCAATAATGCCAGAATCTATGATCCTGAAGTATAGAGACAATACAGATCAATATATTAATTATAAAGCATATTTTTCAGCAGCTTCCAACAATCTCTGTGCAGTTGGGTCACCATAAAAACGTGGAGTTGGGGATGTGCAGTTCCGAACCTGCCATGCAGTTGCTCCAGAAAAAAGGCAGCTACTGACTCATGTTGGCCAATTGAGAACATTGGACAAATTTGGCCCCTGTGCCCTTCAGCGCAAAGTGAATTGGTGGGTTTTGGCATTTTGGGTGCCCTCAATTTTTCGGGCCCGGGCACATAGAAAAGCAAGTGATGAAACAAGATCCCAAATGTGCTGGCGAGTCTGTGCTTCAATTCCCTTTCTAAAGACTGTCACGAATTTCGCGCTGCCACGGTCTGATCGTTTCAATGCGCGCCCTTTTGCTGAGCAGGACCTGTCCATAGGTCGATCCAGTCCACACACTACTTTCATCTGGAGTCTCTGTTGGGTGACCCAAGGGTGCAGGCTGTGGGTCCCGATCCTAGGCTCAAAATGGCCCCAACGCAGTTGACCTTGCACAAGCCTTGCTTGTGGGTCTGAAGGCATACGGGTTGCTCTCCGAAAAACTCCGATTTTGGGCATCTTAGTGGCACATGGCAACACTGGCCACAGGAGAACTCAGCCGGGAGTTTCAGCATCACCAAGGCTCATGCAGGCAGTCCTTAGGCAAATGCACTGGGCAGGATGAAGCAACCACCCGTCGGGGCCTGCTTGCGCTGATTCAAATGCCATTGACAATATTGACACTTTTCCCTACACAATCACACTTCAATAGCCCAATATCCAATAGCCTTAGCCCACAAACGCCTCCTGAGATATGCCACTTCTTTCTTGGTGCCTCTCCTTTCGACAGCTTGCCACCACTCCTAACTGCCGAGCTGCGATGACAGGAAAGCCGGGCGAATCGGCGAAGGCGTTCCTACACAGCAAATCAGATCGAAGACGACAACAGGAAAATATCCCACTTCGAAAATCAAAAGAATGGTTCTTGATCAATAGATGTGAATAGAATTCCAGCCGGCAGTTGTCAGAACAGAACTCGGTCTTTGTGGTTCCATCTCCATCTGGGGATGCCCAGTGGCTTCCAAAGATTGGCTGCTTCCATCGCAAGACTTTTTTGGTTCAAAATGGTTCAAGACTCAGTTCCCCAAATCTTCCGGTGTGGGGTCATAAGATGTCATAAGATTTGAGCCAACCATTTTTTCCATATGCCATCCAGAGGTTCGATTTGAGAGAGGCCGTTGTCAAAACAAACTTTGAAGTCATGTTCTGCTCACATGGTGATCATCAACCCCAGCCTCGACCTTTCAGCCATGGCCGTCACCTTGGAGTTTCCAACCCAAACTTTGTAGGAAGGCACGTTGTCGCTGAAAACCTGATGGCAGCAATGAACCAAAAAATCTGCGCCAAAGGCTACATGCCAAGAGATGCTCCAAAGATATGGCAGCATGATCGCCATGCACCAACCCATGGAATGTTGGACGAAAATCCGTCTAGGGAATCTGCGGAAAACATGCGTCTTGTGTAGCTTTACGTGCGATGTATCTCAGCGTGTTGCTTGTAGTTTCGCGTATTTGTTGAACTGCACTGTGATACTGTTCCTGTCCTACTCCTTCCAGACCCACAGATTCACACACCCAGAGATCGACGCATGTGCTAGTGCGACTGCCATCTATCATCCTGAAACCAATTTTGCTATATCCAGTCACTGGGAATCCAGCCCACCACTTGTGATATGGGGATCTCCGGCAATCAAACATGGCGATGGAACTTCCCCAAGAAATTTTAGTCGGTGTCTTTCTGGAAACATCAAGTGAATCAAGTGTAATAAGTCAAGGGGCACCTCCATTTATTGCGGATATCACTGGTGTATATTATTGTTATTATAACCACTATTATTGGTATTATAACCACTATTATTGGTAGTGTAAATGGGGCACCTCCATTTATTCCACTGCCATCTTTGACGACACCGGAGTGGTTACACCGACGTTGTGTCAAGCCGCCCAAAGCTCGACCCAAGGCTTGCAAGGTGACCTGGCAAGGTGACCAGCCATCGTGGCGGCTGGCACCCCATGTTTGACCTATACCCAAATGGCAAATGAACAACCAGATTAGAAGTTATAAGTATAGTTTAATAGGGGTTTTAATAGTATATGTAAACAAATCATCTTTGAATGATTGTACATATATTATATTGTATATAAGTCATTTGACTCTCTCTCTCTCTCTCTTTAAGCCTGATTGACAACGGATTTCCCAAAGGAATAACAACGTACAGCTATTACTGTCACTTTGTGCTGGCCAACCATCCCACCCCCGAAACATTAAAAGTTGACTTCGGGGGAATGGGGGCCAAAATCTCCGTTCAACATGAAATTCCATCAAATTCCCAGATGTTCCCAGCTGCGATGGGGCATTGCGAACCAAGAAGAACATACCATCTGGTTATTTAACATAGCCATGGAAAATGGCCCATTTATAGATGGTTTACCTATTAAAAATGGTGATTTTCCATGGCTATGTTAAATAACCAGATGGTAATCATTAGAAATCATAGAAAAACTGGGGATACCATGAGAATCATGAGATAACTGGAGCTTAGGACACTTAGGAACCACGATGATACCGTGATACCTTGGACCTGCACCTGCCCTGCCTTGTTGGGCTGCACGCCGCTCTGCAGCATCTGCTGGAAGACCTTCTGAGCAGCGACGCCACGACGAGGCTGGCAGTTTGCGCATGCATTGATCATGGAGGTCCAGGTCACAACCTGCTGGTGCCCAATCTGTGGAGCGGCAACCAGATGCAACCAGCGGGCCATGGGGAGATGGAGAGATGGGATCTGTATAGATATTATTTGAAGTGCAAGCAGCCCCAGGTTTGGGACACTCAGTGTGCAGTGCATGGCACAAAGATGTGCAAAGCACAAGGACCTGACACATGATTGATGATAATCACCCGCCTTAAATGATCAAATGGCGTATATAAACATTAACAATATTTCATAATCCTACAAACCTCCATTATCAATAAATCAAGCAACACTGGGCTCAAGCAGCGCCACGCTCATTCCTAGGCGATCAGGGCAGGGAAACTCTGATTTGACATATCAGGCCAAGCCCCTAACGGCTAAGTTCGGACCTATGCAACGAGGATACAACGAGGCATTCGATTCAAATATGGCACCTGTACTGCCACTTGACCAGGTTTACGGGAGGAACAGTGTGCAGAGCTTTCGTCCAAGCGACCCTTTTCAATCCTTTTCATTGTCCAAAGTATGACATAAGAGCAGCCACAGCAAAACCGTCTGGTTTCCCAAAGTTCACTGTGGCCCCAGGATCCACTAGCTTCGCTTTCTTGAGGAAAGTGAAGTGAGGTTACGTCAAAATGCTGTCATGTAGTTACGTAGTTCATGATTCATGTCTAAAGAAAGTCAATCCTGACCCAAGGACCCCAGCAACACCACCTTCAGGGGCTCTTATTTTTCCCAAGCTCCTGCCGAAACCGCCAACTCCTAAGCTCTGGGAGGGCGTCAGCAGAAACGACTACACATAGGATGTCCTCCAAATTTTCCACATGCCAATCGGATCCAATCGGATCATGAGTTCTTGACATACAATGTGGTACGAAAGCTTTGAGATCCTATAGGTTGTCATGCGATCACTTGACAGGCAACAATCAGTGCGAAAGGACACCGCAGGGATTTGCAATCCATTAGCTGGTGAAATGGTTCGAGTCGTGAAACTCCTACTCTCAAACGACCGCGGAAGAGGCTGGTTGCTGAAAAACATGGCATTCAGGATGTGTGTCTTGCTATGGGGACGGGGAGATCTTTTGGTATTATAAAAGGCTTCAGGTGTGTCTGAAACACGCAATATCCTCGATTTTTATGGGTTGCGTTTGGTACTAGATGAAGATCATTGGAAAGCCATTGATGGTCCCATCCGCCAAAACATCTGCTGATTGCTGAAAATCTCCTCTCCACTAAAATATCTAAAATGACAAAATATGGCAAGGGACCACCATGGATCACCTACCAGAGGCATTGGAGGGCCAGCGGCTCCACCCTTGGCAGCTACCAACCTCTATCGCAAGCTGCACGTTCGACGTGGTTTGCTGGTTGCCCTCCCCAGTGCCCAGCTTGGGCGGCCAAGTTTCATCTGCTAACCTGAAACCGCCGTACCCCATTTGTAGAGCTATAAGAGATCATGCCCACAGCGCAAATTGTTTGGCTAACCGGTACCCACATGGCCTCGGTAATCCACTCGTGCTATGATCATGATAAGATGGTGGCGATGGTTGTTGGTGGTTTCAACCTTTTGAACAATATCCGTCAATTGGGATCATCATCATTCCAGGTACGATTTCAAGCTACAGGCTAGTCATCCGTGTCTTCTTGCCTTTGGCATGGGATTCTTTGCTCACAGCTCAAAACACAGAAATACGGTACCCATCGCATGTGCAAAAACAGTGAACAAAAACATCCTCTAATCTCCCCCGCACAGTTGAACAGATCTACTACTGGAGGGCTCAACCAGCAAGCGTTGGCAAGCTGGAGCCATGACCTCTTAACCCTCTCAGGGCAAGGGCCACTGCTCATGCCACCACTGACAACACGGAGTATTCGTTGAAACTTCCACTTTTTGGAGTGACTTGAGGGTCTCTCTCACCAGGAACGATGGACTTGGCCTGGGACAAACCATTCCTTGGAGAAGCGGAGCTGTCCGGGCTGAGAAGAAGGGGAAATCGGGCAAGTAACACAGTCGCAGGATCCAAATGAAAATCCGGCGGACTAGCGATGACTAGCATCTGTGAGTGTGGGAATGGCAACTGTACAAGTTCAACAGCGCAAGTAGCAAAAAAAGGAAAACACATGAAGCCAGTAGAACACAATAATTACTGCTTGGTGGTTTTAACAATCTTGAAAAATATGAAAGTCACTTGGGAAGGATTATCCCATATAATTCCCATATATTATGGAGAATAAAACATGTCCCAAACCACCAATCAGCAATCCCATCCCCATCTGGGGTCCCGCTGCACCAAGCCACTCAGGCCTCCTGGGCTCCTCCATGTTTTCCTTGTCCTTGGAGCATGGGGGGCTGGATGATGGCTTTGGAAACTGCAGGAGAAAAAACCCAATGGCATCCAATACATTCCAACCTATGTATATGTAATATAGATATACAGTATATAATCTACACACACATATATATATATATATATACATATATATATATATATATATGTACATTTCTATAAACACATATATAATAAGTACATATAGATTCCACTTGGTCCGAGGATATCTTATCTTTGGGTCCGGCCTGTCTAGTGGCCAACGGTGAAGGCATCCCTTTAAAGTCCATGGCCCGGATGGTGTCTCCATTGCTGCGCCACCTTTATGGCTACCGCGGACGGCACGGCACTCATCATATCATGACCATACCCACATCTTATCCAGGGACGGTGCGCTAATATGTGCACATAACCCAAGCATCATCCACAATCATATCGTCGTTCTCTCTGTCCGGATGGGCCTCCACATGATATAGGCAGCTGTGGTGAAAGATCACAGGATGGTTCCAATCAATCACATATCGTGAAGTATAGTGAGACTACTCTCATGCAAAATGAGTAAACACAATACCCGTCTCTGAGAGTAGCAAAAGCACCTTTAGGAAAGATATGGATGTCGGACTGGCCGCCCTGGCCCAATTGTACTGAATCTTCGCTACCCACTGCGAAGTAGGTGACGGAAATAAGCAAACCCATACCCATGTACAGGCTAATTGTTCTTTATCTATCCTTATCTACCGTATCAATACATACATGCACACAGACACAAACACACACACACACACATACATAGTTATGTATATGTACACATATCGATGCCTACGCACACATCCTTATGTGTATATGTATAGTTCTATGAGGTCATATGCATGTATATATATATATAGATCTTCAACAACTGCCCAACCACGGACCTTCAACTCGTCAGGCTCGTTAGGATCAGACTCCTGTTGACTGGTGGGTGGCTGTGATGCTTGTTGGTTGGGTCCAATGGTAGATTTCCTGATCTTGAAAAATTAATCATGAACGTGCAGATGCAGTAAACAACTTCCACATGCATTTTAAAAAACATATCCTGAGTCAATTTGACATATATAGCTATTAAACATCACCATTTTGAATAGGTAAATCATAGAACTAAATGGTCGTATATGGTCATCTATCCCATAGCTATGGTATATGAAACCACCAATCAATCGCTGTTGGTAACTGCTGGCATGCCTGCTCCTTGAAGCGGATGGTGATGTCCTCAACGGAGTTCTCCTATGCCGCTGCGGCTTCAGAAAAGTGTTTCAAAGGTGGACAGCACGAAAAATGTATTCCTACTGTGTATACACATACGCATATATATATATATATGTATGTGTATAACACATGTACACTATACATCACTATATCTATATATATACACACTTTGTTCATTTTTTTACCCCCTCTCTCTCTATATATATATGATGCAGTAGTATACACCCAACAGCCAAATACTGTTAAAGGCATCGGCCAAAGACAGATGTGACATGGATTGAACGCTGCCATCCTGGCGACAGAAAGTCACATCCATCTGCTGGCCATCACCCTTGGCCAAGCAATCGCACAGCCTAGGTCTGGATCCGGTAGGGAGTCGTGAAATGCATTGAAAACTGCCGTGTTAAGATGATGCTTGGGGACACAAAGATGCACATAAGAACGCGCATTTCCGCATGAGTGTGCTTAAATATAATATATATATACATACACAGTATATACATATCATATCATATCATATCATATGATACGATTGTGTATGTATATATATAGTTATACGTATGCATATTGTAAACATAATGAAGGCTTGTTTCTCAGAGGGCCATTCAGCAATGTATTCAATCCAGACTGTCCTGCGCGTGTGGCCTTGGATTATCCACCCCCATGCCGAAGGCACCATGAAGGTCTGGTCATCGGTGGCAAAGACTCCTGCTGAAAAGGTCGAATCTGGAGGTGGTGGTCCCAGTGTTGGCAATGAGTTGGTACTTATGGCAACCATGGTTAAGCAGCAATAATTGACACTAACCATGAAAAGGTCAAAGTTGAAATCATGGCAATGATGGTTAGTAACTCTCAGTATATCCAGTTTGATTTGGAAACAACTTCGGACTTCTTGGTGAACATAGTGATCATAGTGAGGATTCCAACAACAATAATGGCTCATGTTGGGATGTCACCTACCATGGGCCAATGGATACCCGCTTTTGGATGCTTTTGGGGTTTTTGCTTTTCTCATATACCCCGGATACTGGATTCCTTCATGCCTCATAACTTGGTGTGCCAACGCAAACCTGTGACTTCCTCAGATTTTCAATGGCACACTGGTTGACAGGTCCTTGCGGTCTTTCAGCATGCGTGCTCCTTAGGGTAGCTGCGAGGAACATTGAGCAACCCACCTCCAAATTCAACTAAGTGTTTTTTTTGAAGCCTTTTCTGGACCAGCGATATGACTCTGCAAGTCAGAAACTTGATCAATCTTAATGCGTCATGTCTAGGTCCAACACAAATCACTACCAACTGGAATAACTCTTCACTCATGACCATATTTTCAACCAACAAGGTCATCTTGGACCGACCATGCAAAAACGTGCCTAGTGACACTTTCCTCAGGCGGAGCACCGAGGACAGTGCGGCCCTGAATATGTCAAGGCTCGATTGGCTGGATCCTCAAACAAATAGGCGGGCAATCTGGGAGGTGATGCGGTGTAGTAGCCTGGCTCAGTTGAGAAAAGCCCTGGGAAGAACAACTTGAATCAACTTGAACTAACATGATAGACTGCTAGATATGGCATATAGTCTGATTGATGGGATATATATATACTGTGACATATCCCCCCTCAATCAACATCATTGAACAGTTTTGCCACTGTTCACTTGGCTTTCGTGTCTGAACATCTTAGTCTTAAATCAAAACCCGGCAGTGGACATGATGCGAAACAATATTTAGATATTTGATATTCGATCATAGAACATATTGAGCTATCCAAAAAGACTTAGTTACCCCGACGTTTGCCTTCTTCACTTTTATAATCAAAACATATTAGAACAAAGGCCAGGAGAGGCTTCTCACCATATGGATTTGGTCCCGGTTGCGCCTGGGAACCCGAAGAAATGGATCGCAGGCACTGCCTGGCGGTGCCATGGCTCTCACCTATTCATCTTGAAAGGCTCCCCAGGGTCCTCAATCCTGTCCCCATCCCATAGGGATCCCATGGGGATCCCATGGATACCATGG
>Ga0126342_10000186_pt1:0-50000 | contig 52155 bp, 45 predicted proteins | sample Cyp1metagenome_FD_92528 | JGI IMG/M metagenome (GOLD analysis project Ga0126342, IMG submission 92528) | Coral microbial communities from Lord Howe Island, Old Settlement Bay, Australia - Cyphastrea 1 metagenome | ecosystem: Host-associated > Invertebrates > Cnidaria > Coral ...
TCTGACTCTTTCTCTTCTACTCTTCTCTCTTCTAATCTTTTCCCTTCTCTCTGCCTCTGCCCTGCTCTGCTTTTCATCTGTCCATATTGTCGGAAGTTTGACTTCTAAACTTCCTTCGATTATCCTTTACCATTCTATACCTTTGTCCTTCTATGTCCTTTTCCTTTCAGTTTACGTAGCCTTGACGTGGTAATGAGTTGTAATCACCGGTAAACACCTCGGTCCATGGCTTCGCCGTGGAGGTATTGCTGGAGCGCCTCTCCGCTCGATCCAACACGACGCGCTACCACTCCACCGAGATCCACTGCGCGTTGCTGGGCAAATTTGGTCACGTCCCGTACCAAAAGCGTCGTGTTGGGCCTCGGCGATGATGAGAGCACCATCATCATCATTATCATCATCATCATGAATCATGATGTTTTTTGATGTTTTATGATGTCTTTTGATGTCTTATGTAGATTATGCAATGCCCATCGTCCTGTTGCCGTCATCTATGATCGTGGTCATGATAAACATATATAAACATCAGTATCATCCGTTGAATTTGCAAAGTTTCAAAACGAGTAATTAATCATCTTTTCAAGTTCTCACAAAGACCTGGCCGTATGACAAGAGCCAGTGCCATGATCAGACATGGTAAGATTATGCCGATCCGCCTCCATCCTCCAACCGAGGAAAAAACTAGACAGAATTAGACAGAACTGTTGTTTCAGCACCATATGCCGCCAATCTATGTTGTAAGAGCCATTCCGCAACAGGCTGTGGCTGTCTGCCGAATTTGCCCCAGCGGAAGCTGTAGCATATGCTGCTTGGGTAGCAGCATTACTCCTTTTTGTGGTGTATTGGGCTCTCTGTAGAGGTTTGTTTCCCTTTTGTGGTGAATTTTCTCTCCGACCTCCGCTGATGTGGATAGTAAGGTATGTCGAGACTCGAGACCTTGCATTCCCTGATTTTGGCATTTAACAAGCAATCATGTTCAGTAATGATCATGCGCCAGTCATGGCTGTATTGAACCGGACAAGAAAGAGGGCAAAGTCACGGTTTTCTTTGCAAATTTCAAAGCGGTCACGTGCTCGAGGTCACTCCGTTCCTACAGCACGTGGATGCTGTGGTCTCGGCCGCCGCATGGCGGTGCTTGCGATGTGTCTGGGCTAGTCCAGACTCCTGGGAATGCTCGGTGATGATGCTCCCCTTGTCAGAGCAGAAAAATCATTCCGTATGATGCTGCCAACAACTGCATTTTCTTGCCTGAAATTTGAAGTGGGTTTGCTTGGTGGGTGCAAAAGGGCTCACTGGCATTCAACGGCCAAGTTTGTCGAGTCATTCGGCTGTAAGCATTTGAAACCCATTTCGGGTTTTTGTTTCATAGTGGCAGCAAGTGCATACTTGTGCTACATGAGTAGTGGATCGCAGCCCTGACAGCTGTGAATTGCAGGTAGGCAGGTGAACTAGACATTGCAACTATGTGGTCGGATCATGCCAAATATGATCCAAGTAGCCCCTTGCACTGTCAGTCACATAAGTTGACTGGCCGTGGCAAATGCTCAGTTGGTTTGGCTTACCTTCATCCAGTTTTCTTGAGATTTATATAGTTTAATTGATGCTTCCACTGGCTGTGTGTCGAGGTCTGCTTTTCTGCAGAGATGAAGATGATCAAGAGGTGTCGGTGAATCATGTTGGGTTGACCGTTTTCTTCACTTCCTAATTCAAAAGCCACTCAACGGCGTGCTTCCACTGCCCCCGCTGCCCTATTTGTTCATGAGAAGTGTTGGGTCAATACATTCAGATTATGGTTCGGGCTTGTAGCGGTGCGTGAATTCAATGCGGTCGACTTAACTAATGTGAAGCAGTGAGGCTTAGAAAGAGGATGTTGGTTAGATGAGCCTTCCCAATTGGTGAGATTTGTCCTCCCATGTCCTCCCAATGTCTCAGGGTCTTAGTTCTTTGTTGAACAAGTGCTGATCCAATTGCGTTTGGAAAGCACAATACAACCGCAATGCTGCATGCGAGGCACTTCAGCTACAACGACGTGCTGCGGTTCAACGAGCTTTGCGTGCGCTACGTGCCTGGTCGCGAGAGGCACTTGTGGGTTGTCAGGTGAATTTGATGTTGGTCAAATTTTGTCAAGCAATGTCAAGCAGTTTCTGCATGTTTCCACTGACTGACTGGCCAACAGAACAAACGCATTGTAATTTCTCAACCAAAATGAGTGACAGTGAGTGAGTGTTAACAGATTGACAATTTGACGACTTGTCTCATGAAGAAATTGCACTGACCAAAGAGACTTTTGAATAGATCCAGGAGCTGCTGTCAATAGACACCTTTGCACGAGCAGCTGAAGCTGTGGAAGTGTTGCGCTGGAGTGTGGAGGCTGCAACATCTTCGAAAAATTGACAGCATGGTCTGATCAGATTTGGTACCTGATGATAAAGTGCAGAGATGCTACTGCCATGTTGAAACGCCAAGTATATCCAAATATCAAAATAGAGAACTTTGACTGTTCGAAACCCTATTCTGTGAAAAGTTGAACTCAGTGCAAATTCTCCACACAGGCCGGAGTGGAGAATGCCAAGCAAATCCTGGAATCTGGGTTTCTTGCACCTGCATCTTGATTTGTGACAGGAGGAAATCCATGCTTGTGCTGCTGGTGCACAGCATTTTGACAGTATGCAGTTAGATCAGTTTGGTAATCTGGCAATTTATGATGTTGGAAACCTGTTTGCCCAAGTTCTGTTGAAACCGCAAGTGCCGCAAATGTGTACCACATACCATGAGCCACTGCTTTAACCACCCAGGATCCTGGTCAGCATGGCCAAAAGCTTCAAGGCTTCACACCTTGGCAGCTTGGCAACACAACTGGAGCAGCGCTAGCAGGTGGATGATATGACGTGACATGACGTGGCTATACGAGATGTGATTCTACACTATATATCACTATATGGTGTATGGATGTGTATGGTATACCATGATATACCATGATATACCATGCATAAACAATGAATGTGACTGAACCTGATAGGATTTGAAATTGATATGATTCAGTGGCTGATTAATGATTTTCACACTTGGCTGTGGACAGAACTGAAGTATGTGCATGCAATTTGTTGCCATTGGTGGTTCCAGGTGGTTCCATTGTTTGAAAGGGGTATATACTTTATTTGATTTGGTGTGTAGAACTGCATGTTGCAGGCCCAAGACTTTCCCAACAGGAGCAGAGTGTCGAATTTTGGCGTTTGAATGTTTGAGCGACCAAATCTGTCGCCACCTTCTCAATGTTGGTCTACTATGAATGTTGTTTTGATGCCATATCACGTGCTATTCATATTGGCATCTTAGCAATGTCAAAGTGTACATTTATAGACATCGTTTGGTCAGCGACAAAGTTAATCGAGTTCAATTCATATAATTATATAATATATAATATATAATTATTCATCTTATACAAACATAACGTGCCACCAAAATCCCGTAATTACCAACTCAGGTCTACGACGCAGCCTCTTGCGGCTTTTAAGCGCTTTACTGGCAGCCAACTTTACGGATGCAGCACCTGTGATCTTCAAGGTTTGTTGGGATTTGTAGATCATTAGCCCTAGACTTTTGATCACATCCCCCATGGAATGTGTTTGAAGGAATGCAAAAGACTACTGGATGATGGATGTCTGAATAGATTACACTGATTACACCTCAACAGAGAGAACACTCTGAGTTGATGGATTCATGACATAGGTTGGTCATGGTTGGTCTCTCTCTCCACAGAAACTGTGTAAAAATATAGTCTGGTAATGTCTGGTACTCAGCTGTCATCTCCACATATCTCCACAAGCTTCAAGGCCCAGAAACCAGGAGAAATGAAATGGTTGGGATATGTTGGGATTGGCCATATTTGGGCGCTAATTGGGCATATTCCAGGTTCATCCAGGTTCGTTTTGTTTGCGATGCGACACATGGGAGGCTGGTCTGTGGACGTCAGTAGTCTCAGCTTGCGAAGACCTCACTGTTGCTGCCTGAGCGCACGGGACTGGCAGGAACAGCAGTTTGTTGAGCCGCCTCAAGTCAATGTGGTCATGTCTGATCTATGTGTCTCCATAATACCTCCATAAATCTCCATAATATCTCCATAATATGTTTCCCATGTATGAACTTTGTTCCCACAAAGCCCGGATTTGTTCGGAGTTGCGCTGACCAGAGATTCCACAGCAGAGCTACTACCTTGCATCAGTGCGGAGACTGCCCTGTCTTCACAGCCGCAGCATTCGCAACGAGCTCCAAAGTTTGTTCAGGTTTCTGTTGTGACAGATTCAGGTCCTATGCAAAACAGAAGCTGGTCATAGCTGGTCCATCCAATGCCCTGGGCTGGTAGCTTCAAAATGCCGCTGTGGGGCTGTGGAATGAGGTTGAAGAGGGCAACGACGAGTTGGGCGAGTTGGATGTGTTGACGGTCAAGACGGATGTGGTTCTTTTAGTGATACAAGGCTCACTGATCTCCAAGGGTGGTCATTGTCCGCAAAGGCTTTGAGTGTTTGATTCACCCCGTACTATCATTTCGTGATTGTTCTTCGGATTTGGGGAAGAGGCTTGAAGCAGATCAGATCATATCAGATCCATGTTCTTTTCTCTTCTTTTGCAGCCGCCTTTTTTGAAAGGCTTGAGATGGCTTGAGTCATTTCTCGTTTGCCCATGCAATATATCCAGGTGAACCGCACCCAGGCAAGGTCCTTAGGCTGTTCCCGGTGCAAGGGACTGGAGAAGATTCCCAGCTGCTGCTGTGGCTGTCGAAAAGCACTGCTTTGTTGCAACAGTGGCAGTGGACCCTGCAGAGCCTGGGCGTTGCTGTACAGAAACAAGTCGGAGGCAAGTTGTGCCACAGTTGTGCTACCTTTTGATTTTGGGACTAGCAGCAGCAGCTAGTTCACAATTGAGGTAGATAGGCATGCGGCGTAGGTTCGATGGTTGACCATCAGGTGAATTTTTGTTGCTGGTTTTTTCCTCTAGATTTGACGATGTTAGCATGGTGGGCTGGGGATGGTTTCGATGGACTATTTATTAGACTAATCAAATGCAAAATGATTTTAATATATTATCTGAATTAAATCTCAGAAATCTAAGTATATAATTCTGCAAAGACATTGGGACCAATGCAACAGGTCACGGCCTGCTTCGCGTGGCAAACCTCCTTCGGCTCCATTTGGCTGCACTTTTGAGATTCATGGAGCTGCCGATTGAGGAGCTGGGGCTCACGGCAACTGGGAATAACGGGAGCTGCCGAATCCAAATCCATGGACATCATGGAACCGTGTTGAACGGTAAATCATGGTAAATCAATCTCGGTCACACAAACCATGGTTTTTACATGTTTTTACATTGCAGGACAGTGACTTCCTCTTCTCTTGGCAAGTGACTGTGGCTTTGGGCGAAGCGCTTCAGGCCACCGAGGTGAAAATGTTACGAAAAGTCCGCAATCGCAATCTCATCGTCTCAGCAAAGCTGAAATTCAATTCACAACTGATTTCGAAGAGAGGGAGATAGACAAACTATGTCCTAAGCTGTATGTCACATTATGTCACTACGATTCTGTATTTGAATGTACCCATTAGACTCAGTGACAACAGGTGCTTCAAGAGCATGGTGAGGAGACATGGGAGGACATTGCTTTGCAATAAGTTCTATGCACATTCATGAGGCGGACATGCCGATGGAAACGCAGCAGCTGGCAACTGCTGCACTTGTGTCGTGGGCTGCCATTCGCATGAAGGCCCGGGCAGACCGATGCAGACGTTAAGCAGCCTCTAGCAGCCTACAAAGTAGCTACAGACCACAGACGGTTTCTGAGTTGCAGGAAGTATCCAAGAGTCTTGTTTCCGGCATCATTGCTCTAGATGACCAGACGAATATCCATCCAGTCCTAATCAGTCCTAGCTCTATCTACTTCAGAGTCTTCAGAAGTTTTGGGAGCATGGACTTCATATGTTCAAATCATGTATAACTATAAGTTATTGTCAATCGATTTCAGTAAATGTGCTTGCCTCGGTGAGCTGCCAGTGTGGGAAGCTTGTTGTTCTCGCAGGAAGTCTCAGAGACCGGCGATTCTGCCGCGTTGGCCACGCTGGGCACGCGAGCCTCGCAACACCTGCTGCGTGTTTTGAGCTTCTCGGTGTGTTTGGTGTGCACTTGCAACGAAGTCTAATGTGTCGAATGTAGAAGTCATGTGAGTCCCGTGGAGATTGTGCAAGGTTACGTACTTGCAAATACCCGAAAAGTAATTACTTACGTTTGATCAGACTTGATGGAATGTGTGCCGGTGAAGGTTTTGATCCTATTTGCAAACATTGATTTTTCAAGCGCTACGCAGCGCTACGCAGCCCTCAAAAATTTCGACCCCCCCTGTCGCCAACACTGATTTTTCATGGAGAAAGTGCCTGGAAAGTTCAAGCGGTCAAAGTTATAGGGAACCGCTTTGTTGTTGTCAATGTGGTATATGATGTTTTAATATGTTTTATGTCTTTTGCATATGAAAAAAAAACATTTTAAAAAACCTGTTGATGTAGGAAAGCGTGATCCAAATGAATAGAATCACGCTGTGGCTCTCCCTTTACCATAGTCGGACCGGGTTTCTTCAGGGTATCTAGAAGGCCCGCAAAGATCAGAGGTAAATGCATTGCAAGTACCTGCAAGTAAATACCAGAGACCTGTAGAAAACTTCTTGACGCATGTCTCAGGTGGTCATGATGCTGGAGCCGGAATTGGTTTGGCTGAATGTGCTGCTGCAGCCAACCTCTTTGCCTCCTCATCACAAGCCGCTTGAAGACCTCACCTTTCAGATTTTGGATGATTTTGGCCCGTTGTTTTTTCCGAGAAATGGCATGCAGCAAGGTTGTTGTATGGCATTGTATGGTTTGTGTTTCCGGATGTTTGCGAGTTGAAGAGATCATGTTCTGCCCTGTTTGCATGAACACTACCCAGGCTGCATTTTCTGCCGCGAAACAGTTGCCTGAGCTCAGCGCCCTTCTGCAGCAATTGTCGGAGCAACGCAGGCAGCAACACCGGTGAAAGATGCCTCGATTTGTGGCGGAAAATGATGGGCAAGTGTTTTCTGATGGGAAACTGAAGTAGTTTAGAAGTCAAACTTCTGACCCCACGACAACTCACCTCTCCTATAGATTTCCACTCTTTGAAACTTCCACCACCTTGCGCGGTACTACTGGTATTTTTGTTTTTTTATAATCATGATATTGATACAGTAATAGTAACAGTAATAATAATATCGAGAGAAAGATCGATATTTGGTTGTCTCTGTGTATGTTATGCTTCCTCTGTCGTGGGTGCAGGTTATTGGGAGTAGAGGAAGCAATCCTGAAGACAACCTGATCAGCGCTAAAAGTAAAGTTGAAACTTCAACCTGTGTGCTGCTACAGAAAAACTATGAAAAACTCATACAAACGAGGAGGACAATAAACTATCCATGACATTGCGGTTTTGACAAGACTCTGTTTGGAGACGTTTGGAATTTCTTTTGAGAGAATCCAATTCCACTGACGCTTGGTGATTTGTTGGACCTCACCAAAGGCGCAGTAATGTTCCACAGGCAGGATGAAGAGGCAGACCATTCAAGATGCCAAGCCCGATGGTTCAACATACCAATCTACTATAATCGACTTAGGTTCTGACAGTGAGAGAGTGCGAGTTCACTTGTCTTGTGCAAGGCACCAACAGCTGATTTGGGTAATGCGGGTCTTCTTTGCTATGCTCATCTCCTCCGAAGATGCTCTTGAAGGACACTTGACTGCATACAAGGATTCCAGGATTCCAAGATTCCAGGACTTGGTTCCAAGATTCCAAGTTTGCATTCTTCCTGACACCACGCTGTGCCCAAAAGATTGAAACCCAACAGAATCGTTGTTGGGAAAATCCTGCGTTTACATTGGAAACTGCATATCCAATTTCCTGATGTGCAAACACTTTGGACCATTCATGACCATTCAAACGCAACCTAAATGCAACATTATCCAGGCATATTGCCAAAATTTGGTGCTAGAAAACGATCAAGATTTGTGGCGTTCACATTGGGCGGAACATCAAAGGGATGACTACGGGATAGATTTCTAAATGTTGCGTTTACATATTTTACAGTGGGGATTGCACCAAAGGGACGCAGAGGGATGACATTGTCCTCTTCCTGTAAACATCTTCTTTGATCTGTGCGGGATTGCATGGGATTGCTCTACATGGGTTGCTGCAGTTGGCTGAGTTTGGCTTGAGGCTTCTGACAGGTTTGACATGGCTTGGACTGTTGGCTTTGAGTCCACAATAAAATGTTTCTCAAAAACGACTCGCATGAAATAGCTAAAGAAAGATACCCTCCATATGCACACACTTGATATTTGTTTCATCCACGCTCAAAAAACATGTCGGTACATACAATTGTCTTGTGAATCATATTTTTTTGGTTTCTCACTAACACACCAGTGACCAGGATTGTTTGGAAGCAGCCCTGCACTGAGGAGCACGTGCTGAAGGCTTGCTAACCTCAGTGCTCCTTGACTGCAAACAAGGGTGGCATAGTGGATGTGCCTTAATGGATTCGATGAATTCACATTGACATCCGCCATTTCCATCCTCATGAAATCCACATTTCACCCCAGATAGAATTATGGTTCTTCATGATTCTTCGACTGGAGGACAGCTTAACAGGTACTGGTATTTAGTATATTCAGCAAAGACAAGATGCACTCGCAAAGTCCTCCTCAGGAGGTCAAGTTCTGCTTAGATTTGTTTCTTATTTGAGGGGTGCTAGAGAAAGCTGCAAGTAGAATCTAAGTAGAATGTTAAAAAAATGTATTTCTGGTAGTCCAGCACTCCAGCACGGTCTGACTTTCAATCTGTGAGGCTTCTTGCCTTGAGATCTTCTGCGGATAGAGACCAGGCTACTAGACTTGCATGGAGTCCTGCGGGAAGCAGAGTACTGAGCACGTTACTCTGGATTCAAACCAACCGTTTGAAAACTGAAAAGAAATTCTGTCTCTGTGAGGATTGGCTTAAGAAAGTCTGTATTGTCTGAGGTGAGTGTCGACATGTGTGGACTCTTTCATAAAGTGAGATCAAAATAATTCTGATGGGAAGCTCCGGGAAGTTTCCTGTGCGAATCGTTCGACCCCTCCAGGCCGTGTGTTTGGAATTCCTGGAGCAGCTCTTCCACCTCAGTGGACAGCTGCAGGTGCAGGGCCAACGACCAGCCATGGCAAAAAATGGTGGCCAGATCGACTGACTTGCACGATGAATCGATGAATCACGATGAGATATGTGGGTGTGTTCAGAATCAGGGAAAACCCTGGGATGCTCCATTAAGATCATGTGTGTTGATTTTGTGTGTCCGCCAGTACGTTTCTTTCCATATCCATTGTCACAAGTTACATGTACAATAACATCAACAACCATGACCAAATGCTTAGATGCTGCCAGAGATTGACATTCAGACGGCTCATGCGCCAGGAAGAACTCTTCCAGTCCGATACTAGGCCACACTCGGCTTGCCACTTTTAGGGCTCTTTTAGGATCTTTTGGGTCTCTTGTCTTTTCGATTTGTCATGTTGCATCTTTTGCAATTCAAAGTCACACGGGGTCGGTTGCCGTGAAAAATAGAGAGAATATGAGAGAATAAATAGTTGAAATCTATCCGCCACTGTTCAGTATTGGACTGTGGAGGTTCACAACACCCATCCAGATTTGTTGCTTCGAAACCATGTCTCTAAGGAACTCCTCAGTTGGTTGATGCGACTGAGTACAAAGAGACAGCTTGCAAGTGCTGCCTTTTGCTGCGCGACTCGGCAAAAATGGACCTGGAGCTTTGGGGTAGCTGATACTGGCCATATAGTGGCCAACAGTGGCTGATACTTGCTGATAGCAGCTGCAATGTCAGGAGTAGAACTCCTGATTGCACGAAATTGATCACAATTGCCAGTAGCTTTTGTGAATTCTGAGCGGATTCAAAGCAAAAAGCATCCTGGACAGCATAGTTTTGTCATGACACGTCCTATCATGAATTTCGCAGGTGATGGACATTCTTTGCCTTTGTAGCGATGTCCTTGCTACCTGGCAAGTTGGCAATGCCACACGGGGCAGGCGAAGTGTGTATTCTGGTGGTGGATCCTGGTGCTAGTGCCATTCAGATCAGCATGTAGATCGAAGTAGCAAGCTCAATGAAGCAGCAATACCCTTATCAAATCAGTTCCAATCATATCAACAATACATAACAATGCTGTACTGTATGATGAAAATCTGAGAGCATCTGTAGAGAATGTATAAGTAATACCCTCCATCGTTGGGTCATTCTGGTCTTGCTGAGGCTGGCAAGCCCTTGCTGTTTCGCTACTTGGGTCAGTTGATGGAGGTACCATCCTCATTTGCATCCAACAGTCAAATCAAAACAGTTTGGAGCATGCAGCAATTTGAAGCTAAAAGCCCAGATGTCACAGCCCTCACAGTCTCACTGCTTTTTGTTAGGCCATTCGTAGTTTGTCCAAGACCACAACTCTGCCTGTTCGCTGGAAGAGCAAGCGGCTTGTGGTGCCCTGGCAGATTCCAACAGGTCCATGGAGATTTTGTTCGCTGGACATCTCCTTATGAAATAGAGAAAACAATGCGACGGCCGAGAGGGGAATATTCAAAACTGCTTGCAAGATATTCGCAGCATCAAATCACTGCTGAAGTCCTCCAAACCTAAGTAGATTTATTTCCGAAGGAGCAGTTGCAGGTGATGCTACTCTAATGAGTTGTAGCTATGAATCACACGCAGCAAGTGTGTGAGGAGTTTTTCCGAGCAAGTTGTGATCTTCACTCAGGCGGCCATGAATTTCATCAGTTCCTTGCGCTTGTGCTCAAGGAGGGACCCTGGTTGACTCGAAGAAACTGCATTGAAACTGTAGGATTCGTTTGTAAAAAAGTAGTATGCATACAGTATGCATTTGTGTAAATGTGCTATCCCGTCGAATCAGAATCATGGTGTTGCTTTGGTCAATTAATTCTGTTCACTTGGCCACCAGGAGTGCAGCTATTCTGACTGGGGCAGCTTCAGGAGATTCTGGCACAAGGCCCGAGTAGACTCATAGACCAATGTAGACACTTCTTAGCTTTCCAATCCATACACCTGATGTTATGAGCTGATTGGTGTGGCATTACAAATGTCAAGGAGTAAAAGTTCTGAGAAGGCAAAGGAACGATTCCTAATCATAGGGACAATATAAATGAGCGTATAGGTGAACTTCTGATCACGTTGGAAGATTTGCACAGGATCCTATGGAGCCCGATCTTGTTCGTATTTGCTTGTGATGTTAATGATGTCCCAAGGTGAGCCAAGGAAACGATGTCATCTTTGACGTCTTGAAGATACAATACCATCAAATACCTCAAGATGTTTGGAAGCGCTTTCATAGCTCGTCAACCCTAGCAACTTTGCATGCTTAAGGTTGAAATTGTGTTCCACGTACAGCACAGTTGGATTTGGATCCGAAACGAACAATCATCCGATTCCTCTAACTAGTCTCTTCATCTTGATCTGCTGTCAGGCGACACTTATCTGCACCCTTGGGTGCAGGCGCGGAGACCGGTTGACGCAATCTTTTCTAGCATCGAAACCTTCGCGTTGAAGTTCGTGTTGAGATGATATGCTCAAGGAAGGCCTCACTTGATTGTCTGTAGGGCACAAGTCTAGGTTTTTTGAAAGGAAATCCAAAATCTAGCACTACGTCACCACTCACTCACATAACAATCCTAAAGACATTTAGATACCAAAGCACCTGCTGGCATAGAAATTACAGGAGAACCGCCACCTTTGCACTTGCAGCGACAGCTGTTTGAAATACACCAGCGGTTGGGTCGCTTTGTCCCTCCCAAAAGGCTTGGACCTTTGGTTTGACTTTGCGGGCGAGACGCCCAAAGGTCTGGAGCCAAGTTGGTAATGTCAGAGCAAATGGTGCAATGAATAGGTGGAATTAACGGAGGATCATTGAAATACAGAAACTTCAACTGGTTTCCACTGCAACAAGTCGTGATTTCACTTGTTATATCTTGTTGCACACCTGATGAAAAGATATGAAAAGTACTGCATTATATAGCTATAAATGGAAGCGAGACGATCGCCCAAATCAGAACAGACCAGGTGACATTCATGGCATCCCAGTGCGCAACGCCGCCCTGCGGCTGCTCTTGGCGCTTTCAGAAGCTTTGCCCAAGGTGGGCGTTCTTGATCAGTCGGATCAGTGTTGCAGAGACCTTGTTACTACTTGTTACTACTTGTTGCACTTGATGAGCTGTGCAGAACAAGAAGCGTTGAAAGTGTCACCTATGTTTCTCAATGTCTGTCCTGTCCTGTTGAAGTTTTTGGGGGCAGGTTCAATTACAGAAGGAAATGAAACTGCGTTCTTCTCCTCTTTCTGTGAGTAGTGCTCTCGTAGACTTCTTGCGCCGATTCACTTGGCTCTTTGGGGTATACTGTGGACTGCATGATGCACCAGATTTTGGCCAGGCCAGTGTCGAGGCATGGCCCAGGCGTGGCACAGAACTGAAAAAGAATGGGCAAGGCAAGACGGCCTTTCAAAAACAATAGGTCATGACTAGTCATGACTTCAGCTTGTCAAAGGTCAAAGTTGTTTCTGTTATATAATTTGTAATACATCGTATTTTGGTGACACGTAGTGACACTGCGTCTTCCGTAAGACGTCTTCAGTCAGCATTAGTCAACCATTTGCTCAGGCAGAGCTACAATTGGACTTGAAATCTGGGCAGAGCTACAACTGCTAACATGTTGAAATATGTATTAGCCGATGTTTGTCGTGACTATTGACTATTGTAGTGTGAGCAATTCAATTGATCATGGTTGGCCAAGTTCTGGACCAGATCCACAGACAAGAGATCCATGCAACGAATTTCGCTCGACCGAACACATCCCGCTCTGCCAGGTTGATGCCACTGCTTCAAGACAGGCTGGTTCTGAGCCGAAGAAACCCATGCTTTTCACTGCACACACTGCACACACAGACACACACATCTTCATCATCTTCTCAGGATTCAAATTGTCAAAGGGTCTCAGTCGGTCTCAGTCTGTAGACGCAGTATCTTGCATGGTTTTGATCATCTTTGATCAAGGTGATCCTGGAAGAACTCAGACGGAAAGGAATGCCCATGCCGCCCATGCCTTTGCCAGCTCACTTTCATGAAAGCATATGATTTATTTAATTTATTTCTTCATACCATGAAATACACATAAAATCACATAAATACACATCCGTTTAATAATTTATTGTCTATTGTACGATATTGTACGAGTGTATATATGTGATATCATGAATGTATTTGCACAAGTTCATGCCAAGAAGTTTGGCAGAATAAGTGAGAGGAAGTATAATAGACTATTATGTAATACACCATAAATGGAGCAGCAAGTGCAACTGCAAACTCGCCCAAACGGGGATCTAAACAATTGAAGCCAACCGGTCCAGCAACAAAATCCTTGGCATTGCCCTCTTCAGGCTCTGGCAAATTTGCAGTGCCCAAACATTGAGTGGCACAAGTATGTGGGATATTGTGGGATGATTGCGCACTTCTGCAAGTTTCAATCTGCAACATGCGAACCTTGTTTTGACCATGGCTTGTTGACCAGGCACTGCGCTGGTGGAGAAAAACGCCTCGACCCACGCGAAGGACCTGCCCATTGATGCTAAACCTGCTTCGCTTGTCAACTGTAGTGAGTCCTGGGCATGAGTGGGACTTGACATTGCTTCTTGGATCTGGTTTTGTCATGTTTGTCGGGATTCCGTACAGTACATGTAGCCCATACATGCGTAATTAGATTATGTTGCTGTGTTGTGCTCCTATTCCTTTCGGATATCCCCTGCAATCTGCAACTTCTGATTTGTCAGTCAGGACTGCTTCAACGTCTGGCGGAGGCTGTGGATCTATCGTAGGGCATCCTGGGGCCGCGTCCTATGCCTGGATGTTATGGATGCCATTTCTGCACCTACAGCTTCATTGGTTTCACGATGTTTCACAGTAGGAAGGACAGGACCACAGCCTGTGGTGCAAATAGTCGCTGCACCGCCGTTGTACAGTATATTACAGCAACCAGGTATATAGAGTGCAGAAACAGGAATGAGTTATCGGCGTTATCGGTATGTTTTTCCCCACCTGCCAGGTGAGGGTCTCTAGATTTTATCACAGGTTGTCCCGGGGACACTGCCGGACCTCAGCCAGACACCAGAGAGAACGGCAGAAGGAATGCCAGATAGAATGCCAGAACACATAATATGCCATATATACTTCCAGATAGTATGTCAGAAACTATGTCAGAATAGTGTTTCAGGGTGGGCATCACTCGAAGAAAGTAACTGTTGGGCGCTTAGTCCACTCGAACCTCATTCGAGCCATGATCCATTGATCCAAACCGTGTGTTGGATTAGATTGAGTAAGTCCAAACAGTTGCTGCCAGAATCTTTTGATCAATTCTAGATTTGAACCGCCCGAGCATTCTCAAGCCATGTTGTAGCCGCTGAAGAGTATCGTGGGAATCTACGTCATGTGGGGTCTCAGTGTGTGCCAGTCCGTGTTTCTCTTTTGAGCGCCCATCAAACGTGCCAGGATGACTCCCGTGCAGCTGCGCTTTGTGAAGCCTGGATGCGTTGAATAGGTAACAGTCAGCAATAGTCCACGCAAGGATCATTGAAGCGAGTTGCCAGAAGCAGCCCTCAGAGAATGCTTTCTTTGAGTTCTCAAATGCTTTGTACTTGGGGAAGCTTAGCTTGCACAACTGGCTAAAGGCCAGTTTGCCAAAGACAGGGTGCAAGTTGGGGTTAGAACTTGCAGGGGGAAAATGGCCGAATCCGCCTGGGTATCTGACGGGCATATGTGATGGGAATGAGAGTTTCCTCCGTTCCACCACAGTGTTCTAGATTGCCGGAGCTGTTGAATCCATGAGGTGATTTGCAAAACATACTGTGTATATATATAATATCGTTTGAACTTACAGTACGCGGCCGTGATGGTTGATAAAGCTTTGCAGGCATCATGACCCACAGAGATGTTGTTTCTTTTGGACATCCTGTGCCATGTTCACTTCATCTTTTCGTGCGTTCCTTTTGGTCAAGAGGAATTCACTGCTGAAAACGGCGACATGCAACACAGTGCGGGGTGGCATAGTGGTTCCATCTACACATACCAAATCAACACAATTCAACACAGACCATCCAAATCATTTGTACTCAGTAGCCACGCCAGACCCAGAAGCACACAGCCGGCAACATCTTTGATCATCCAGTAGTGTTGCTAGGGGCTTGGTTGCCATGGGGGTCGATAGAATCTGAAATAATCGAGATATCGATGTGCCCATGTCCAAGACAGAGCCTTTCTGTTGTCATAAGCTGGGTGAAACACGCGGCACGGAACCATGGACGAGTCAAGGCAGTTGCGACCTTAGAAATGCACAGTTTGTCCCTTTCCTGTTGGAAAACTTTGAAGGAGGAAGGAAAATCGTAAACTGGTCCGCATTGACGCTGTCTGGGATACATGGGGCACTTCTTAGGATGTCACATGTCTTTCGGACTAGCAATGATCAGAGATGTGGACTCAGTTTCAACTCTAGCGTTGCTTGAAGCTGTGTAGCAAACAACATATTATATATATATGACATTATATAACATCATGTAACAACATAGACGATAGGCTCATCAAGTTCATTTCTGTGTGTGTAGCATTTCGTAGCATGGTGCATCATTCGTGTCCAACATTGCCCATTTGACCCAGAGCTGGGATGAGGTCGATCCAAGCCAGCCGCCTGATGGCGCAGGCTCGCATGGATCAATTGATATCAAGTGGATCAGTTTCGCCCATGTAGCTTGATGCTTGCAAGTAAAATTGCGCGTTTTGCAGGTCAGTGCTCGACTTGACTTGTGTGTAAATGCTGCATCATTTTGCAAGTTTTCCATGCAGCTTTCAATGTTCGCTTTTGCCTCGCATAAAATGGTCAAAGACCATGACCCTAGTACGATAGCTGACCAGCGAGTCCTGAAAAGGATACTGTACTTTGCCACCCGTGGCTTAGATGTTCATACATGTACTACACTGCACACAGCTGCAAAATGTTGCAAACAGGTCACGCTTCGGTGTGACAGTTCGCTCTTTGCGGAATATGTGGTTCATCCGTATTCATCCTAAAGCCATCTTCGGCCAGGTGCATGAAGAGCTAATGAAAACTGTTGGTCGTGTGGATCAGATCCAGGATGGGATTAGGGTCGGAACATACCGTCAAGAAGGGCTCAGTTGGCATAGGACCAAGAAAGGATGAGGAAATTGTGGAGGAAATGGATGGAAATGGCAGATTACGTGAATTACGTGTAGACTTTCTGGAAATACTGTTGATATCTGTTGATTAGGCGGGTCAGGGACCGTCAGGGACCAGGGATAGCATCAAGTTCAGTCCCTGGAGGCCATAGATTGACGCAGTGAAACGTTGAATGAAGTTTGAGCTTGGCAGCTTGCCATTTCGCCCATTTCGCCCAATAGCAAATCTGTCGTCCTCGCCTCAACAACCATAACAACCAGCAATTTTGTTTGGATCGATTGAGCAACCTGGGCCATCCCAACGCTCCTTGTGTCATTTATTTCATCGATTCGCATTGCCTCATCTCAATTGTAGCACGTGGCAACAAATATGATATATTAGGAGAGATGAATTATAGATGATTATAATAGATTTCAGATTTGTACCTGTAACATATTACATGCAACATTATGCAGCACAGCAAGCCCTGAGCTGTTCATATTTTCCTCATACTTTGAGGATTCAGCTGTGAGTTGCCAGGAACAGAACAGTAAACGCCTGGAGGAGATCTCAAAGCTTGACACTGAAGCCTGGGAGCCAAGGGGAACATCCAACTGCACCTGACCAACTGAAGACCTGGCGCGAAATCGACTTTTTTTGAGATTGAAATTGGGCAAAGAAACAGTTGAGAAATGCTGAGAACTTAGAGATGGCTGGAAGGCTACCATCCTGAGCACCTTTTTAGTGCCCATCTAACAATTGCACCCGCTTACACCCGCTTACACCTGGTGATATCTGGTGATGAGATGTGCTGGCTGTTTTTATCATTGCTGAGATTACCGGCTTGTACGCTCGTTGTGCGGTCTCGGAGCAAAGATTGGCCGAGACCTTCGAGCAAAAGAGGCGCGAGACATCGCATAGTAAGTGTGTAGTGTGTTGAAACGCAGTGATGCCTGGCATGTTGTTGACTTTGTATTTGAAAGATCTTGAAAGATCTCAAAAGCAGAAAGTCTGTGTTTGTGTTGCTAGCGAATGAAGAAAGCGATGTATGTACATGAACACACCATCCCTCACTGACAATGTCTTGGGCCCAGATTTTAAGGAATACACCATGTGCAGGAATTGTCAACATTCACCACAGACCAGATCAAGCCCTTGACAGTCTGACAAACAGGGCGGTTTCCAGAGTATCGTGTAGTGTCCAGGCAAGCAGAGCAACTTCGAGAGCAGCAGAAGGTTCAGTACTTTGATTTTCGGGAGCATTTGCCTCATACGAGGATCTTGAAAGTGCAGCTCTTGCAGCTCTTTTTGCGATCTTTCAAAGTTTTGTCAAACACTCGGCCCCCCCCATTCATCCCGAGCATCTTTTGAGTTCATCAAACACACATTGATTGTTTGCAAATACGGGAGGATTTGTCGTGTAAAGAAGATTAGCTCGGACTGCTTCTCAGCTGCAGTGCACAGCAAAGCGGTGCAGCGGCAGCCTGTCCTGGTCACATCGGCCGTGCGATGTCTTGTGATCGACGCACCTCCCTGGTAGAAGTGAATCTTTGCACATGTGATCTTGCCTGCTGCCACACCTGGTCAGGCAAATGAATCCTAAGACCAGGCATTCTGATATGTACACCAAGCTCAGTGGCCTGACGTGGCTCGGTCCTGATCACAAAATCAGAAAACATGGCATGAATGCTCTGAACTGCAAACTGTACGCTACGGAGCATTACGCCTACAGTAGGGCGTTGGAAAAGAGATTCCGGTGTTCTCAGTTGCAACCCCTGCGTGCCATCAATGGCAAATGGAAACTTGAAGCCCTTGTCTAAAAGGATGGCAAAAACGAATTCAAGATCACTGACGCTTCTAACGGCTCCCTCAAGTCGCTCACAAGCGCAGATCCATTCGATCAGCGAAATGATGAAGGCTCCAGGAACTTTGAAGTCACCATGCTGGCATTTGACCCGCCAGTTAATTGGAAGGTGATCCTCCCAAGAAAGCCAGAGCCATTCGGGGTCATCATGAGATGAAGCAATGCTGACATGGTCTGCATCTGGGGGTGTTTCTGACTTGGTGTGGTCTGCAACCTTGAAGTAAAACTTGCGCAGTTGTCTGACACGCTTTGCCCATCCATCCAAAGTAGAGCTGGCCGCTCGGTAACATGCCCAAAAAGCTGAAGATCGTGTCCTGTTGGTAAAACAGGCAAGTCTATCTGCAGCATCGTTCCAGTGGATGATCCAATCCTCAAATGGATCCTCTCCAGCTGTTGGTGGGATGTGCGAAGGCACCCATCGAAGGTCAGTGGTTATACCCTGTCTATCCTTCAAAAGCGAGCACACTTCTGTCCAGAGATCCAAATTTGCCACTCCGTCAGGTATGAGCTGGTAGCGGAGGATGTACTCTGCAATCTGAATGGTGGAGTATGAGTCTGACCAAATGCAAAGCCCAAGCTCAGTTCCAGTGGCCCATCTCAAACACGCCAAAAGTGCAGTCAACTCCGCTCGGTCAATTGACTGGCTGACTCCATGGAGGTGTTCAGCCGCAATAGCTAAACCCAAGGTGGCATTAACTATTCCCCAAGCAGCAACGTTTAAAACAGGGTGTCTATCTTGTTTACAAGAACCATCCAAAAAAACATGATGATACCCTTGTTTGGGGGGCGGAACCAAGAAAACAATGCCATCAGAGTCCGGTTGACAGAGCGTCTGCCTCCATCTGACCATGCAGGGCTGTCTGGGCACGAGCAGATGATGAAGCGTGCAAGGCGGCAGCTGCAAATTGTCTGAGCACCAGTCTGGGATGTCATTCCTAATTTGCTGAAAGCGAGGGCATCGTAACCAGTGCACTCTGTCGTCTTCACAGCCGCATTGTTCACACATGGGTGTCTTCTCGACATCATAGTGCGAATGTTCATAATTGGTCATGAAGGCTCCACAGTGTAGTGCTGAAAGGCGAGCACGTTCCAAAGCATTCATGGCATTGATGTCCAGCAAGGTGAGATAGCCATCGATGCCAGTCAACCCTTGCATGGTTTTGTGTTTGGTCTGTGCCGCGACTTGTTGTAGCCACGCATCTTCCAGCAAAAAACGAAATGTTTTGAAATCCATCTGCTCCAAATTCCAAACATGCCCTTCGTGATCACGCACGCAAGGAGGTTCTTCAATGCGCCATCCAATCGATGTTAAACATTGCAACAGTCGCGAAAACGGTCCAGGTAGTAGATGTCCTGTGAAATTGGACATCCAGGTCTTCCACATGGGCAGTAAATCCGGACTTTTATGCAGCATCCGTCGAAAGGTTGCCAGACAAGAATGGAGTTGGTAAAAGCCAGGATCTGTAGTCATGTCAGATACCAAAGAAAGGCGGAGGAGAGGATTAACCCCTGCGCCATTGAGCTTGAGCGCCTTCACTGCCTCTTTTCTCAGATCTCCCGCATAGCTGTCAGCAACCAAAACATTTGCAGCCCCATGAAAAGCCTGCGGCCAAAAAACTTTGGAAAGAACTGACAGCTTCTGAGGAGTTGGCGCTTGCGATCGCCTGAGCTTCTTCCATCTGGTTTGAAGATTGGTGCCACGTTGGCGTAGCAGTCGAGTTCTGCGGGATGCTCCAAATGTCATAGCCCCCCCCAGCTCACATGCGTCTGTTTGACATGGAAAACCAAGTTGTGCAAGGCAGTCTCGTGCAGGCTTGGTCAAGGCCCACACGTATGTTTTGCCATCATCTGTCTCCAGGCCAAAAAGCGCGCAGATTGTACGCAAGGCAAAGTAAGCTTGAATGACATCCAGGGCCTCTCGAGCCGCTAAAGTCAAATTGTCCACAAATGAGTAAGAAGTAACTCTGGGACAAAAATGCTTCATATACGCATGGTAGCACCAATTCACATTCAACATGGCAAGGATGGAGAGCGGACAGCCCTCAGGAAAGCCAGAATTGGAGGAGATCTCATTGCCAATGCATCCGTTGACATCAAACCGCCTCACAAATTGGCTCAGGAACTGTCGCCAGGGTCTCAAAAGTCGTGCTGGTATGCCCATATGCTGGGCCAGCAAGAAAACCTGCCTCCTGCCAATGTTGTTGAACGCCTTTTTGAGGTCTGTTGATAGCCCTGCAAAATGCTGGCCAGATTGAAGCATGAACTCGATCTGCGCCTGCAGCATCAACCAGACTTCAGTGGTTTCCCGTCTGGGAAGAAAACCAAGGGCTTCCGGAGGAAGCACGTCCACAAGCTGTCTAAGAATTTGCTTGGTTCTAAGCCGTGCCCACGCTCGGTAAACTGTAGAAAACAGTGTGATAGGGCGGAATTGCCCTTCTTCATGCGCATAGTCCACCTTGCTCAGGCCGATGACTGCTCCAAATGCAATCTGCTGTGGCCATGCAAGTTCATTGGTTTCTATCTGGTTCAACATGTGAAGCAGTGCAGAAGAAAAGGCACTGGGCATATTTTGAAGATCAGCACGAGAGAAGCCATCATAGCCCCTGGCCGCATTGCGCTTAAAGGTGCGCACTGTTGGCATCCATGTGTCCAAACTCAAAGGCTCCAGGTGAAGTTGCCCTGGAGGTAGGTAATGAGTCACGAAGCCCACCATTCGTTGCCAATCAGCCTCAGAGACACAGGCCAGCTGATTCCATCGAGGTGTCCAGTGCTCTTCAAAAGCATGCAGGACGTCGTTGGCGTCAGTCAAAAAGAAACGTTGGACCAACTCATCTCCAGGCGACAAAAATTCAGGCGATGTAACTGTGCAAACATCTTCTGAAACAGGTGAAATGGAGAGCATATGTTGGTCATGAAACCAAACAGAATCAAATTTGGTCTGTACAGGTCTGTCCAGGTGAATTTGCTTGCCATCGGTGTCCACCGCCAAAATGGTGTAGTGGATCTCTTTCCATATATGAGAAACTCCAGGACGTGGATCTTGTCGCAAGTCCAAAAAAATGGCTTCAAGTGAACCCTCATACTTCGTCTTCAGGCTCTTGGAACGTTCTCTGAGATGCCAACTCTCAAAGCTCCTGAAGTGACGATAGAAGCTATCATAAATGGCTTGGACAATGATCGATTCAAGGGGCACTGTCAAAGGTAAAGTGCAAGGGACCCCTTCAACTTCATGTGCTTGTTCGCTCCACCAAGTTGCAAAATCTGGTGAAAAGCCTGAAGATCTTCTGATCGCATTCCAAAGTTCAATTCGATAAGCCACTGCTGAAGGTGAGGTATTTGCAGCTGCCACAGCATGTTTAAGGCTTTGCAGTCGTCTGAGCTGCTTGAACCATATCCGAGTGGCTGTGCCCGCCATAGAGTTGGCGATGCGAACTTCTCCCTCTCGGCTTGGTTTGCAAGTAGGAGTGGTGAGTTCCTGCTTGAGAGGCTGGAGTCGTTTGGCACGCCCGAAACATCTTTGTGGGACACGTGAATGCCCTTGTGAGTGAACTTGGTGTGCAAAAGCATCTTCAAACTGTGAAGCCCACTGTTGGTAGAAAACTGTGGGATCTTGTCCAGCTTCAAAGGCAAAATTGCAGGCGGGATCCCATGAGGAAGCCTCAATCAGATGCCAAGGAAGTTGTGCCGGTCTTGGCCATCGGTGCACATACACCTGTTGTTCTGGAACTTGCAGCTGAATGCAAAGTGTAGCATGATCAATGAACTCTTCAGTCACTTGAAGACCACGCAACAATTGGATGGCTTCAGGAGACATCCAAATTTGATCTCGCTCAGTGGCACCTTTGCATGTTGGCACCCATTGATGTTGAAAGAAATCAGCTGCAACATCCTGAGCGCTTCGCCATCCATGTCGTTGCCAGAGTTGTTGCTGTAGCAGTTGCCCTGGCTCCTGGTTGAAGTCACCCATCACTAATCGCACACCGCTCATGCCCAGGATGAGTTCCGTGGTAAAAGTCTCCAAAAGTTGATCACTCAATTGCTTGGCACGCGGCCAAGTAGGGCCCTGAGCGTATCCATAGAATGTGCCAATGGTGATGGGAAGCTGATGCGCCCAGTGGCGTGTGAGCAAGACACGCCCGCTGTTCCAGTGCTCCATAGGCCAGGGAACGTCCAAAGCTGCCGCAGGGACATCTGAAAGCACCGAGACGCCAGTCCAACTACCTGCCCAAGTCGAATTTTGCCTCAGAGGCGCAGGTGATCCCCCAAGAAGGCGAACTTCTCTATTCATTGCTCTACCCTTGTTGAGTAGTGTGCCTGCGCAAGTCTTGAACGTATTGACAGACAACTGGGTTTCTGCCAATGACCAAATACCTGGTCCCAAATCTAAGAGAACATCCTCTTTTTGTCTAAGTCCACCAGGGTTGCTGACACCCACAGTCAGCACATTGCCCAAATGGGGGCCTGGATTGTCGGCCTCACCATATCGTATTGTACCTTCCTGAGAGGACGAAAGAGAAAAAAAGGGACATAAACTTGGGTCCAATGACCTGTTTGGTCCAAACAATGGCTCAGGAACACTGCTGCAAGCCACCCCCGACCCGAACTCTCGGTCGACCGAAGTCGCCGAGCTGAGGTTGAAGAACTGGGCAAAGGGTGTATGCAGCTGCAGAGCCGATGTAGGTGTGATGAACACCATCAAAAACATGAAAATCCAGCTAATGGAAAAGATGGACCTTGTACTTGATCCCGGCATCCGAATAGATCCAAGTTCGGACCCGGCTTGTGATAGTCAAGCTTGACGTTGCTTCTTCTCAAGAAGCGCCTCCAGCCTACTCAACTGCTTGTTGAAGGAGTCTGTCATCTCAGAAGAAAGGTCGTCCTTCACATTCTTCATGGTGGCCTGGAAAGTGCTTCCAAGCGCATGAATTTCATGTTGATGGGTGTTCAAAGTCTGCTGCATGGCACCCATTGTGGCTTCTGTACTTTGCAATCTGTCTCCCGCTTGTTGAAACCATGTGGTGAATTGGGCGTTTTGCCCCTGCAACTCTTGAAGCCCAACTTCCAATGCCTTGAGTCTGTGCTCATGCTGACCATTGGCTGAGCCTGATGATGCAGTTGCAGCTTTGACAGCAGCTTGTGCATGTTGTTCAAGATCAACCGCAAGTTTGCTGCCAAGATCTTCACGTAGTTTTGATTGAAGGGCATCAAGTCGAGTCTTGCCATCCCCTTGCTGAGATGGTAGTGTGGATCTTCCATAGTTGGCCCATGGGTCTTTGGCGGCATCTGTCCAAGGATCTTGGCCACTTTTGATTGCCGTAGTGCCCATAGGCTGCGCTCGAAGGTGCTTGTGAGTCTTGGATGATGCGACCAGCTGCTTCTGTGGCTGAGTGTTCTTGATTTCTTTGACCTGTGTGATGACAATGTCATTTTGAAATCCAGTCATGACCATGCTAGGTGGTGGATTTTGAGCTCCAACTCTCCATGCCATGTGTTCAAAGGAGCCCTTTCCTGGCTGAAGTGGTCGCGCTGTCCAGCCCCAATCACTAAGTAATTTGGTGATGGAAAGCCGTTGAGTCCCATGCGGGATGGGGAACAACTCATAGATCAGCTGGATATGCATATCCACAAAGTCAATGCCCGGTCTCAAGTGTGCCCAGGCAGCTTTCTCATCCTCCTTCTTGACCCTGATGCCAAATTTGGTCCTCATTCGCATCAAACAGATAGCTTTGTCATACGTACGACATTGGTGTGCTGCTGTTTCTGCTGTGGCACCTGGGAGCCAAACGATCTTGTAGTTGGCGTCATGTTCACGAGGCTGTGAGCCGCGTGGCTCAACATAAACACCCTGGGGTGTGCCAAGCATGATCTTGTGTAGAGCTCCCTCAGGTACACGCATGAAGACCGTGAACAGGCTGGCGTGGTCAGAGGTTGTCTTGCGGCCGCTATCATCAAAAAAGCTCCGAGCCCAAAGCTCAAAAATCATGTTGTCAATGGCTTCATCAAGCCCGGGATGGAACTTATTGCAGGCTGCTCCACATTGTGCTCCTTTACAGAGCTGAAGAGACTCCATCGCAGCAATCAAAGTGCGAACTGGGGCATCGGCAAATCTGTTCCAGTCTGCCGTGAATTGGTCTCGGAACACTTGGATTTTGATGACCTTGGTGTCAATCACGTCCGGGCTTGAGTCTTGACTGGCAGATTCCCTGCTGACTTGGAGGTCTCCAATTTGGAGAATGTGGCCATAGATCAATGTTGTTTCCCCTGTGCCCTTGAACTTGGCAGGGATGACAATTGGTTTCAGGCCTGAGTTGGCAATCAAGTCCGCATCATGAACATCAACGAAAAGCAACGCCAAAGCATCTGTGCTGATTGAGTTGGTTTGCTCCAAGAAATGATGAGCCATGTCCAGTGTGCAGAGTGCAACACCTCGGGCTTCTGTCTCCACATCCGTGTAAGCAAGCTGTGGCACAGGCAAATCATTCTCATCCTTGAAGTGGTTGGCATCCAAGTCAAACTGATTGGGGTCGAGATGAAGTGGTGCCTCATGTGCCTTGTTCTTGAGAGCTTTCTTGGCACGGTGGTTGGAAATCTGAGCCCCATGCTTGGTCTTGGCCCGCTCAGCAATGTATTGCTTTTGTTCCTCCATGGTCACCAGTCTGAACATGATGCCGGGCTGACTAGCTGCTGATTTGAGCTCAGCCCAAACATTTTTGGCCTTGAATATGGTCTGCAACTTTTTGTGGCCCAGCTTGTTAAAGATCATCTTCGCCCTCTCATCAGCAGCGGATGTAGGCACTCCTTTTGTGACAAGTAGAGCTGCAAGTTGTCGCTGGCTTTCATCCGGTCCTCCCCCGTAGATGTAGCTGATGCCAAAGTCAAGGGAGAGCAGCCATGCATGCAGTTCGGCTATCTCAGTGTGGCTTGTTCCTTCCAGGAGTTGCAAATGTTGTGCCAGATGCAAGAGCGCAATCGTACCACACGTATTGGGGTGGAGTTGCCGAAGACCTTGTGCCACAAAGAGTCCCAAGTGTTCGGCTCGCAGGAGGTCTGTGAGCTTTCGAGTGACTTGAAACATCCATGGAAGGGTCTGGCCCTGTCGAAGTCCATCGTAAAGGGTCCATTGAAGTCCACGACCCTGTTGAGTCCAAAGACCATGCAAGAAAATCCAATGTCCATGGAGTTCACAAATCAAATAGACATCACAGCCGGCTCGCAGGAAGCTTTGCTGCCATGCATAGGCTACCGCATTGGGAATCTGCTTCATGAGGAAGTCACTGGCTCTAAATGGGTAGAGCACAAATGGGCAAGGATGAGATTGCACAGCGGTTGACTTGGAGATCATGGCCTGCATGAAAGTCCATATCAGGCGATCTCCAAGCTGTTCATGTTCTTCACCACCTGTTGGTCCGCCACCAAAGATTGGAAGCAAAATCGGGAGAGGCCTCACTTGCTTGCTGACACAATGCTTGACCGTGTAGGCAATGTTGGGAAGGAGCAAGACCTCTGAGTGAAGTCGGTTGCCTTGATGAGTCACAATGGCATATTGCCCCCAACCACTGAGTGATTTTTCGGCTGCCAGCAATTGTCCTACTGTGACCGGAGTGTCAATCTTGATCTCATGCCAAATGTCCATATCCTCCAAGTACAACTGGATCATTCGTGGATGGTACATGCTTGGTGTGATCCATCTGGTGAGAGCATGAGCCGCAAGTGCACATTGGTATGTGTAGATCACCTGGCATGGAGCAATGTGTGTCCACCCCCAGAAGTACTGCTGGAGTCCTGCAAGGATGTGAGCTTGTACCCAGAGGACCTGCAACGGAGCAGCGATCTGCCCCAGCAAACTCAAGGCAGCTCTTGGTGGCATGGGAAATCGATAAGTTGGAGGCACCGTGCATAAGAGTGCACCTTCTTCATGGTGAAGATGCCGATACTTGCCACTGCGTGCTGAGATCAGCCCAAATCCACGCGCTCCACCTCGTCGAAGCCGCAACATGCTAAAGGCTGCACGGCAGCCACAAGGGCACGGCCTGTTCACATGGCCCCAGGAGTGTAAAACTGTAGGAGCTTTCGCATCCGCTTGCAAGGTTCTGGAGTCCGTGCCGAAGCTTGGGTCCAGGTAAATGGCAAGTTCACTTGGATCCCATTCAAGCTGCTGCTCCTCAAAATCACTCCAAATTGCATCAAGCGGCATAATGTCTCCAAGTGTTTTGAAGCATGGAGAAGGGTGCCAAACTGGGATGTCGATGCATGGCAGGTCTTGACGTAAAAGATGACACCAATACCTGTTTCGTCGAACTGGCCACTGAGCTTGTAAGTCAAAGACCTGTTTGGTGGTATGCATCTTCGCCAAGGAAGCATAGTGATCAATGCATTCTTGGGCACATGGAAAGTTCACCACGTTGGCCACACACTCCAGGAGCACTGAGTCTGCCTGAAGAAACCAGGCTGCCTGGAGGATGTATGTCAGGCTATGGCTCCTGTGATCCTCCATGCCCATTTGATCACCTTGGGAAGAAAAGCCCTGGCAAGGGAAACCTCCGGTGATTTGGAGAAAGTCATTGCCTCGATGAACATGGAGTTGCTTCAAGGTTTGCATGTCTCCTAGATCTCCCTCAATGACCGGGCAGGTGAAATTGGCCCTCAACGCATCACAAGCAAGTGCTGACCTTTCTACAAATGCAGAGGTACGCATGCCAAGTAGATTGGAACCAATGGAGAAACCACCCATCCCACTACAGAGGTCAATGATGGTGACATTTTGGAATTCACGTTTGGGCTGATGAACATGGAATTCTGTCTCACCAGGAACAGTGATACAGTCACAGTCCTCCTGAGAACGCATCACATCGTAAATCGTGTAGAGCCCAGCCTGAATGTTCGGTGCTCCACCAATCGTAAAGTCCTGCTGTGGGGAGAGGCCCTTGCAGGTCAGGATGCCATTGTCATACTGCACCACATAGGCAACTAGCGAGAACTGTGCCCCATGAGGTTGATCTGAAATGATCAGGTCCATCTAGAGAGAACGGTGTCCCGGGTTTCTGCTGAAGGCGGCTTAACTATCTGGCAAGCCCCGGGCCAAAAGCTCGTGTAAAGAAGATTAAATAAGAATTACATAGAATGACCTCTATGTGGCTACTTTTGGAAGAGACCGGGCTGTTCATATCTGTAAGATTCAGGTCAGATGTTGCATTTGATCTCTGTTTCGGGCACCGTCTGGTTTTTCTTTGACACCCTGGTTTACATTGGTTTACTATGTTCATCTATTTTCTGGGTTGAACCTGCCTAACAGATCCTAACAGATCCAAGGCAATCCCGAATCCAGAATTTCAAGATCTTTCTCAACTCAGCCAGAGATAGCCAGAGGCCACAGATGAAGCTAAGCTTTCGAAACTTCGAGAATCGTTGCTCGAAAAGCAGGAGGCGGGAGATGGCCTCAAGGCACTTCGTAGAGAAAGAGCATGGATTTGAAAATTTTGAAAGCATCCTGGGTTCAGTACTGTTAATGTATGTTAATGGATGTTAATGGATGTTAATGGATGTTAATGGTATTGTCTGCCATATTCTTGCATTCTTGCATGGCACTTCAAGTTTCTCTTGCTTTCATATGCAGCTTGAGGGCTCAAAACGTCCTGATGATGCCAGTGTGTGCATGTCATCCAGGGCTGCTGCAGCTGGGTTCAGCGAATAGAAATAGAAACCCAAATTATAATACACACATATATATATAAATTATATCTATAATATATATATATATAAATTATATATAATATATATATATATTATATTATATTATATAATAGAATATATATATATATATATTATATACATATATAAATGAATCCCCTGTCAAGAACGCCAGAACAAGGCACGAGAACCCAACATGGGACACGGGACCACGCATGTCAAAAACACCTCCATCAAACCTCAAGTGAGGGCCATTGATTACATCCTCGGGCAAAGTAAAGATGACTTGGTTGCGTTGGTGGTCAGGGTGGAGGATGATTCCATATTTGTGCACCTCATGCGCTGGATTCGTGTCCTGCTACTTGCCCTCCTCACGGCATGTGACACTCGGCTGGCAGCTGACGTGACAACGCAAACTTTGAAAAGGACTATGAAGGTTCAGCAGATTTCAGCAGGCTGCAAAGGAAAGCCATTTAGAATTTAAACCCTCCCGTGTCAGGAAATCATGCAAGCAGTTCTCCTCTGAATGCGGGACAAGATTTGTGAAACGCAGCAAGAACAAACCAGCTCACCGAACGCAACAAGCAAACAGATAGAAAAATAATGAAAAATAAATAAACAAAGAACAGAAACTGTGATGAGGGTTCTTGATTCTGCATTGTGATATATTGTGATGGTGGTTCAATCGAAGCCTTCTCCAAAGCAGTCAAATGCGGCAAGGAAATTGGGTGCCGAACACAGGCTGGCGTGGGAACACGCTCACAACATGAATCATGAATCACGACTTTCTTCCATTGTGAGTATGGTGATTCACCAGTGTTCTGATTTGATTCAATTAAATTCACAAGTGCCGAATGTGACACCAGCACTTTGTGTTGATTGTGAATCAGAGGAGATGTTCTGCACAATGGCCAGGAATTGTTTTGTTGAATTTGTTGAAGCACTTGTGCAGTTCCTCTGCTCTAGAAAGCTTCCCTGCAGTTGCATCTTTGCAACAGTTGCATTGAAGTGAGGTAGCCTGTCTTGCTGTGCCGAGAGGATTCTCAGCTTTGCAATTGAAGTTCTGTGGTCTTTGAGTCTATTCCAGGTTGAGACGCATGGCACAGCTCACTTTGGCAGAATTGCATTGAAAACCTCTCAGCATTCTGAAACTATGTGTGCTTTAAATCGCAATCTATTTGTGAATACAGCACGTTCACGGAAAATTGAACGAGATACTCTTTTGGCCTCTTAGTCCCATGGAACCATTGCCCTTGGTTTGGCCGTGTTGTCGGCTATGGAGCCAGCTTTCAGGAAGGAGCAACTTTGGAGATGCTGTGGGGCGAAGCTTCAACATGAAACTGAGCACAGACCAGATTTTCAAAAAGATGCTTGGTTTGATCCGGTATGATCGACACGGAACGTATCGGAACGTGCAGAGAGGATCAGCCTGTCCTGATTGGTGACCTGTACAAATTCAGGGACATTCTGAATCTTCATCTTGCTTCGATGGTCTACAGTACAATTCTGCAAACAATCCCACAGTTCCACAGCTCATACTTCATGTTTTCATTCACTACGTATTCGTGAGCAAAGGCAATTTGATTAGGGCCCTTCGCGTCGCGTGGCAAAGAACGCAAAACTGTGGGAATTACATGTGTTATCATTTGCTCCATGTTGTTCACCAGCCGTTATCTCGTGGTTCCATGATGTTCCATCGTGAGAATTGTTGTTGAACAACTTCACCGAGGAATCTCTTGGAGCAGCAGGTCCAGATGGCCATGAAGTCAGACTCATCCAGAGAGGTGTACGATGACATCATGATTGCAGCCCATGGCATCTTGGTTGTGTGGCAAACAACAACGGGAACAACAAGGAATGTTGGAGCCAGAGAGGTGCAAAGTTCATCAAAGTTGGTTATCCAATGTTATTCCAAATATGTCCACATGAGATTCAGCATGATTCAACATGATTCATGTAAAAAAAATCGTTGGAATTCGTTGGAATCCTCCCAATGCCCATCGAGTCGGCTCAGGAGTGGGTGCCTATCGAAGAATTCTGGAGGGGATCGATCCTCCACGGCTCATGCAAGCGCGGGAGGAGATGCTGTGCCTTGCATTTGGAGTGGCACGGTGAATTTCTGAAAATGTTTGGGATGGTCTATGATGATTTATCTATATATATAAACTATAAAATAATATATATATATAATACATGCATCTTAATCACTATGATATAGTATTATATTATATATATATTATTACATATATACATATTATGTATACATAGCATGTATTATATATTGTTATATATATATATTATTATATATATCATATATATATATTACATTATGTATATATATACATATATATATATATATATACATATGTTTCTGTGAGTTCAATATGATTCAATATCAGTTCAATCTGGGCATCAAGCTCCCAACTGTAGCCGCCGTGGACTCTGCAAACTTGCACGAGTGGCTCAGCGCTGATTGGAGCTTGGCTTCAGAACATGGCAGAATCCACGGGAAGAACGTCGTTTTTTGTTTCACCTTCACCGTGTTGCCTTTGTCTTGATCAAATAAGAGTCGACAGGGTTCAGGCAGCCTCCCTATATTTCCAATCCATGCTTAAATCTTGTGGTTTTGATCCTGCTACTGGTGCTTACAATATCTTACAGTGATACCCTCCCAACAACAGCAAGTGCCCTCCGCTTTGTGTGTTTGGTGAAGCCGGGTAGGACCTGGTAGTTGTGACCTGCAGGTCGTTCCTGCCAGCCGGTACTCGTACCGAAGTGCTGGAAATTGGTTGCGGGGTTGGCCCTTTGGCATCCAACCTGCCGTTTCTTGGCACGGCTGTAGCGATTCTGTAGCGATTGCCTGTTTGAGTGCACCACAAGACTGGCTATACAATCTATATCATTCTATGAATTCTATATCTATATTTTTAGTTTTATAGTATATACGTACTCTATTATCTCATCAGGCTCATCAGGTCATCGAATAAGCTGTGTCATTACGTAGGTTATGTTTTTCTCTTGCCCGTACTGAAGATCTACCCCAAACCCATGGGGTCAAGCTTCTGACTGGACTCTGCAGCCAAGGCTATATCCAGCTGGAATATCTCTAACTGGTTTGGACCCTGATGTGACCTCTGACCTCCTTTGGCCATGCCCTGAAGGCTAGAAGCAGATGATTTATCGGACAAACCCGACATCTTGCGTTGGTTTTGTGTGCGTTTGTAGCTGCACATGCAGTGCACAAGGGTGCACGGGAGGTTGTATACAAAGCGAACGTGTTTTGATTTGGCAGAGGGCTTCGATCAGTAAATTGACAGGAGATGGGTAGTTTGATAATCTACAGTTACCTTTTTCCCCTGCTTTCCCTGGAACTTCCAGCGCTGCTTAAAGTGGTTTGACGTTTTACCATATTTGACAGTCCGTCTCAAAAGCCACCCACCCTGCGGGTGGCCACTCAAGCCTTTGCCAGGTGTGGAATTCCATGCAGTGAAAGGCTTTGCTGAATCGTTGCCATTTCCAGCTGCACAGTTTGATGCTGTAGTTGGATCTTTGGTGATGTGTGGCTGGGCCAAGTTCAGCGAACAAAACTGGAGACTGTGTTGGTATTTGTTGGCTTTATGCCCTCCGGGGTTGATTTGCACACTGCTCATTGGGATTATGTATTAATATATAATTTTGTTACTTATAATTTACTATATAGTCCAACTTTCAAGCTCAGGCAGTGTGGACAAGCCACAGAGGATGTTGACAGACACTTGGAGAAAATGGATGAAGAGACGCGATGGAAAATGGATGGCGCTCCACATTTGGGGTCGCGGGGGATGGTTGATTTGCTCAGCAGTGTTTTCTTATTTGTGTACAGACAGATAGATCAGATAGGTCCTGCCACCCCTACATTCCAATATAATTATTCCAATGGATAGGATTTCCTCACTATTTGGCATGATATTCCGCGATGTGGGTCATGTACAAGGAGAACTTACAAAATCTATTCAAAATCTTACAAAATGATATCTTGAGTCAGCTTTGGAGAGCATGTGATGATCAGCAGAAGATTGGCTCTTGGATTTGCTGCTGGTCCCTTGGCTTTTGCATCCTTCTCCCAGGAAATTGCTCGGGTGCTGAAACCGAAAGGCCGGTACCTTTTCTTAGAGCACATACATGCGCCCAAAGGCTGTGCGCTTCACTGGCAACAGAAGGCGCTGAAGGGGAAGTTTGGCGTGGCGTCAGCGGGTTGAATAGACAAATCTTGGGACATTGCAAAGTGTGTAATGTATTTCCATTTATGAGCTCAAAGATTCTCACATCATGACTTCAATTTAAGCTATTTAAAGTATAAAGTTATATATCATGTGAAATGCATCGATTTGCCAGAATTCACACTTTAAACTCTAAACCGTTGTAGTTCAATACTTTTTGAGGACAAGATGTGCAAACCGCAGTTTTGGCACATTGCGAGCTTTTAATTGGTGCCTCCTGAGAGTTCAGATCCCACCATTCACAAGTTTCCGCAAAAAATAAACACACACACTGGGTACTTACTACATAATAATATAATGTATGATGCGACGTTTACATCGATCTTTGTAGCTTATGGTAGCTCCATCCCTTTGCCCGGTGAGCCGCTTTGCAGATCTTGGACCCACTGCATAGCTATTGCTGTGACGGGTGTCGGCTTACAAGGCAGCTTGGGGTCTGGAGCTGCGCGGCTCTGTTGTGACAAGCTGCGTGTCAGAATGATTCAGAATGGAGCCATGAGAAGCCATGGTCCATACATGTTTCATCAAATTTTCATCATGTTTCTACCATTTTCTACCAAAATAGTGTTGGTTTTTACTTTGGTCATCTTTGGTCCATAATAACTTAATAACCACCTGTCCGGATTTGCGAAGTGCAAATGCATGAGCTCGTGTCTACTACATTGTGTAATTGATATGTGCTGTATTTACATGTATATTCATGTTGACCGGCATGTTTATATCATTTTATATCTATATTTGTACTTATAGTTATAGTCATTGGTGTTATTACTTCTAGTGTTAGTCTCCTTTAACTGATTGTAATTTATATCCATTTATATCTCTGTGCGTGACTGCTTGAGAAGATGACTTAGATGCTAATCTTTTCTGAAGGTCACAGGGACCCACAGGGACCCACAGGGACCCACAGGGACCCACAGGGACCCACAGGGACCCACAGGGACCCACAGGGACCCACAGTATTGTTCCATGTCGAGGCAGCAGGATGAGTGGATCTCTTCTGTGTGTGGTGAATCTGGACTTTTCCGGAAACTTCCGGTCATGAGGCTCGACCTGTATGAGCTCAGGTTACCAAGCACGACATCACGAGATCCAGGAAATGCTACACTGGCTGCTACACGATAATGGTTGAGAGATGTTGAGAGTCTGGAAATTCATGTGGCTGATGGTACAAAACAGACTTTCAAATCGGGATCTGCAAGACGAACTAAAACATTTGAGTCACGCAAGGCACCAGATAGGCACTACCCAAGTGATGGAAAGTTGGCCATCACGAGTTGGTCTCCGTCAGCTGTTGCTAAAGTCCTTCCACGCGCCGAGGAAGCACTATCCTTGCCACGGAGACTGGCCTTGCACGACAAAGATCGTGGGCTATGCTGTGGCATGATGTTCAAAGAGTGCGACCACATGCTGCTTTTGAAGTCTTTGCGTCTTTCCGACTAGTGTGTCCCATGCGAAGCAGGACTACTTTCTTCGCATTTCAGCGGTCATTCAAAGCAAACCAATTGTCAGTTGCAACTTTTCTAGATTGTTCTAGCATGGGAAACCAGACTGATACTGAAACATGATGAAAGCATGCATTCCATAGTCCAAAAAACGGGGGGACCACAGATTGTTGCCCTTTTCAGCATCAATCATCCCAGTTCTGACCAATACGGATGTGTGTTGCCCAGTGCCACTCTTAAAACAAGGGGTTTCGCAGTTTCGCAAGCGTCGAAAACCCCAGCCCGAAGCCGTGGACGTACCAACAACGATTAATTGCTTCTTCCGCATCTGGCGATTCGGTGCTGTTGAAAACATCTGCCCCAATTCTACAAAGGGTCCAAGCATGTCCAAAAATATTGTGTCGCAAGTTTATTCCTTGAAAGATTTCACTGGAAATCCGCAGTTCTTACGAAGGACCTTTGAGGCTTTTGATTTCGCTGAAGATTGTGTCACAACTACTGGCGCCAGGCCTTACAACAAGTCGTCATTCCAGAGGCGGCGACTGGGGACATGAACATGAACAATTTGGAGCGCATGTCATGATGCTACGGCGCTACGGCAAGTGGCATGGTTTCGGGATCTTGGGGCAGCTGCAAATCTCCACTGTAAAGATCATCCTGTGCTTCACAGGCTGATTGGTGATACAGGTGATATTGTTTTCTGGTGGACCAATAACTGGCTGTCCTGAGGTGAAACACATTGAAGCTAAGACAGATGCAAAGGCCAGACTGTCTGAGATGCGGGTGCTGATCCCAGTCACGCCGGATCAAATCGGGATGAGATTCCATGCAGGTTCACAACTGCTGATACTGTATTTGCATGTATTTGCTCATGATTTGGCAGCCTTTGAAGTTCCTGAGTTATCTCTACTTCACATGGATACGGTGGTTGCCAGAGGTTTGGGAAGGAGGACTTTTGGATTTCTTTGGATTGGCTCACGAACCAAAGTTCCTTGTTAGATCTTGTTAGGTTATAGGTATAACCTATAGCAACGGTATGGTTGCATCCGTAGCATACGTGCATCCTTGTACTTGGCAACTGGTTTCGTGTGAACAAAACGCCCGCCGACTACTTGACTTGTTTGACCTTCGAGACCTGTAGAAGAACGAAGGGTGATTGTTGTACTGTATACTGTTTTGATATATGCCAATGTGACTTCAGGTTTGTCTTGCAGCGGAAGTTGTGATAATGTGACTACCAAGAGTAGTTTGACAAGGTGATTCACAGAGTTTGCAAGTGAGGCCCTGGAGTCCAAAGAAAGCGCCCAAAAGTCACTGGCGGAAACTGCCAGGTGTTGAAGTCCACGAAAGCGTCATACGGTATCATTCTGACATGATTTGTCATGATCTGACATGCTGAATTCTGAAGTTGGACAATGGATTATGATGGATTATCTTTGTTGGTCGTGTCGTTTGTTGAGATTTTGGTTGCACATGAGCCAAGACTAAGATTTCATGATCTCAAAGTCCGAGGTGGGGAAGATCATTTTTCCCATCCTTGAAGAAACCATGACACCATAGATAGGAAAGTTTGTGAAAACCCCAAATCCTTTGGTTTATCATTGTGAAAACCCCATTTTTGATGGCCATAATTTGGAGCATACCCCTTTTCTGGACAGACTCATATCGAAGCTGAAAGCACTGAAGCTTCCACGTAGAAACGGCAGGCAACGCATGGAGAATCTCAATGATGAGATCTACAGGGAACGGCAACGACATCAGGAGGGACCCTCAGCCACACGGTAATGGCATGATCAACAGATATTCGATACACATCAACAGACAGCATATATTGTTCTTCCATGTCATTTTGTTGTGGTTCCGTCATGTTTCGTATCATATCAACAGTGCATGATTTGAGACTTTTGAAAGCGACACATTTTCTCCAGGACTTGCATCGAGCACTTCGAAAGGCCAGCTTCCACAAGGTAGCTTCCACAAGGTATCCACAAGGTATGTGGAATACTGTGGAATCAAATAGGACATCAAACCTGGAACGGCACATACAGATGCGGATACGATACAGAGAGAGAGAGAGAGACAGGCTGATTGATAGGTATCCAAGGAAGGAGACAAGTGAGCAGGATAAGCACAGCACCAAGACGCATCAAGCAAAACAATCTGGTCTTGAAATTGAAGACTTCAACATTGAAAGCCAAAGATCTATATAAACGAAAAAAAAAACACACACACACACCAACCCCGCTGCTCCCACCACCGCTGGACCTTAAATGAACAAATCCAACAACACTGCCTTTGGTGCAGAAGTTAACCTCAAGGGTCTAGTTTTGCTTGTCCATGCTCAAGCCTGCAATAGCCTGCATATTGTTTGTTTTCATGGGCAACACACCAGGCTTACAAATGTATGCTTTGTTTTGTTATTATTCACATCTATCCCCTAGAATGCCCTGAGCAAGGCAGCGGAAGATCGACAAAGCACTTTGGAAAATCAGAAAGCGCTGAAGGTGGGTGATTCAGTGGTTCTTGGCAGCTGGGAAATGGGAAAGGTTCCCTAAGAGAGCTTCGGAAGGCTTAGAATCCTGGAGAAGACACATGTGTTTCTTAGTGTTTGTAGGTGTTCCCTGAGATTTGTTGCCTCACTGCTGAGAGGTTGCGATACAGCAGAAAGGTGCAGACCCTTCTGCTGATGCAGGTGACTTGCAATGGGGAAAGGAGATGGGTGAGATGCATTTCCACGTGCTGTTGGTGTCTCCCCAAGGAAGGATTGCTAATTCACACGATCCCATTGACAAACATGCCTTGGCATCAGCCGTCTCTCTGTACCTTTGGAGAACACCCAGCTGGGTTTTACTATGGAGGGCTATTTTTTGGGTGAATTATGTTTTTCCCGTTTTGGATTTGTTTCTTGGATTTCTGTTTCCCTGCTTCTTTGGTTTTCTGCTTTTCCCTGCTTCTTTACTTCTCTGCTTTTCTGCCTCTTTGCTTGTCTTCTTCAAGATTTCTGCGTTTCTGCTTCTCTGCTGTGTGCTTTTATGCTTTTCCCTGCTTCTTTGCTTCTTTGGTTTTCTGCTTTACCTTGCTTCTTTGCTTCTCTGCTTCTTTGCTGTTCTGCTTTTCTGGTTTCCCTGCGTTTTTGCTTTTCAAGCCAAAACAATCCCTAAGACAGACTATGTAAATAAACTCTAAACCACCCTAGATAAACCCCAAACCAACCCAAAAAGAATAATAAAAAAACCGAAGTAAACTAAACCCTAAACAAAGCCTAAATAAATATGAAAACTTCCCCCAAATAGATCCTAAACCAACCCTAAATAGATCTCAAGCCAAGCCTAAACAAACCCTGAACCAAGCCGAAATAAACCTTAAACAAACTTTAAAGATCCTCAACAAACCCTAACTAGACCTTAAACCAGGCCTAAGCAACCCTAAACCAACCCAAAAATAAACCTAAAACCAACCCAAAAAACTAAACCAACCCGAAAACAGACCCCAAGTCAACCCCCATGCGACATGAATAGTTCGAACACCAAAATGTTGCAAATACCATGGCAAATGAGAGGTTCTAACTCCAAAATGTTGCAAAATGCCGTTGAAATGGCAGTTTCCAGCTCCAAAATGCTGCAAATAGCAAGGGAAACGGATAGAACAGGAGATCCCCAAAAAATCATTCCCAAAACAATTCCGGACCCTTTTATTATGTACAGTTGTAGTACTCCACTACTCTGGTGCGTTGATGTATGAGTTGCAACCCTTTGACTCAAAGACCCTGTTTTGCTTGATGAAGAGGAAGTCTATTCCGAAAGACACTGCATCGTCATCAGCAGGCCACTACACTGCGAGGAAAAGCTCAACACATACGGTATCAAGCTGCATTGGCATCTCTACATAGCATATGTCTGATTTGGATATGTTTGGATGTTTCTTTCATTTTGTTTCATCCTTCCCGTCACCTTGCCACTTGAACCACGTTGCCATGCATATGCCATGCATCACAGGTGAGGTAGAGAAAGAAGCGGAGATTGAAACTCAGCAAATCAGGTTCGGCGGGAACACCATCTCCATCTCCTCATGGGAGAAGCTTCCACTGACTTCCGAAATTGAACCAAACAAGAGATCATCTGTATTCATTGATGACATTTTGCGACTCAATGTCAGGATTTGTGACTCAATGCCAGTCTTGTCATTTAAGAAGGACCCACTTAAACAGAACTTCAACTGGCAATCTAAACTGTTTCTTGCATCTTGCAGTTTTTTTTGTGTTTTTTGAATCGATGAGCATTTAGCAAATTTAGCCGCAACGCAAGCTGTCGCAATGCATACTGCAGGAGTGAGCTGGCCTCGATTGAGGACTGGGTTGTAAGAACAGGAAGAAATGTTGAGAAGCATACGGCACATAATGGAATGATATGGAATGCATCAATGTAGTCAGATAAGCACAGATTTATTGAGGCTAGATAAATCTAGATAATATATATGACATTATATGACATATATGCACACGAGATCACACGAGAATACATGTCACGTACTTGCGCACTTTACAAACCTCCACAAACTTCGCGGCAGTTGACCCACATTGCCCCAGTTTGGCAAGAAGACACGACATCCATCACCACGTGGTACCCCACTGACGAACTGGGAAATTAAAAATGAAATTCAGAATAGGTGTTCAATTGGTCTTTTAGGAGCAAAATATACACAAGAGCCAAAAGTTGATACATGATGATACATGCATTATCTGCCATTTTTGTGGCGGCTTTGTTGCGTTCAGCCATGGAGGTTCGCCCTCTCAGTTTCCCCACTGAGTCCACCCACTGGCATAGTAGTTCCTGCTTCATCCTGCTTCCATGGTATAATTATCGAATTGAAAAACACCACAAGCTGAGAAAGATGGTTGCAGTATGTTGCAGTTGCAAACGCATGAAGGTAAGTGCAAGGCAAAGGGTGCAATTCCCCCGATCTTAGAGTTTTTTGACCGTACTTTGGCAGAGAGACTTGGAAGGAGAAATGCCAACAACTTCGCAAGAAGCTGAAAGACGTGGCAAAACATGGTGATGAGGACAGCGGAAGGAATATCCCGCTTTTGGACTTTGACACTTGGTACTGCTTTGTACGAGTTTGTACAAATTGTTGAAATCATTGTTAACCTTTACGTGTGATCAACTGAGAGACTGTGTATAACTCTTGCTGGAATTTCCATTGAAGGAAAGCTGCCTCGTTCTGCCGGTAGGAAGTGGATAAACTTGAGCTGACACTTCAGAACGCTCGCGACGATTTGGAAAGGACGCATCAGGGAGGCCATGTTGAGGGCATTTTAGGATCATTTGAAGTGTACCGTCATTTTACTTCTGTACATATTTAAGAATGTGAACACAGTTTTACAACAGTTTACAACCCCACAGAAGTGTTTTGTCGTTCAAGGGTTCTGTTTCGGTTCCATTCTGCTTTTGGGTTCGGCAAGCAGACTATGCACACCACTGAAATCTTACATGCAATGTTGCTGGGAATGTGCATGTTGTTCTGGGTTTTGAGACACATGGACAAAAGGTAACACTTGATTGGCCTGAAAATGGTGTGCCGGCTGTGTGAGACCATTGCACATCGCTTGCAAGGAGTTTTACCCAAGCAGCAGATGTACAACGAGCAGAGGCAGTTTTGTTTGGTCTTTGAACTCAGCCATGTCCACATTCCTAGAATTTAGTTTAGAGAGGTTTGAAGTGCAAGTGTAGCCAAACAGAACAATACGTTAAGTTCACCGCATCAACAGAGAAGTGATATTTGAAGGCAGGCCATTCTGTTGCATGGCGACTGAAAACCCACACAGAATGTTGATTTGCCTTTTCGATGTGAGTTTTGCCCGCAGTTGCGTGGTGTATGGACTCAGGAAACTAACCTGGCCGAGTCATTATTTCGCCAATGCTTTAGCCCACTGCTAAATCTGATATAGTACATGTAGGCATGGAATTATTGAACTGAGTGTTTGACTCTTGTCAATTGAATCAATGCGTCACTTGCACATTGCGCGCGATGAATTCAACGGACGTAAATCCGTTTGTTCAAGTCAACGCTAAGTTCCCGCAGAAAGTCGATGGCCAGGTCACCACCATTGAGAACAAGGTGAAGGCGGGCTACCCCAAAGCAATTCTGATGCTTTGGGCTGCGACAAAATCTGGGAATGAGAGAAGACATGCACTGTAAGTTCCGCTGTAACGAATCCGGGTAGGAAGGAACACCGGGTATCAAAAGGGGTACAGAGTACAGTAATGGACAGACTGGTTTGGATGCGACCTTCTACCTGCTCCACAAGGCGACAAGACTAGTGTACTGATGCGTCCTGGAAAAAAAAGGGAAAAGCCAGTGATGTCGCTAAATGCCGTGCAGCCTTCATGGACTCATTCACCAACTCACTTTCTGCATGCATCTCTGCGTGTAATTACTGACAACAGAGAGAGAGAGGGAGAGAGATGTTGAAGCAAAGCCCTTTTAAGGCAAGAATGTTGTGTTTTCTTTGTCTTCGGATGTCGTCCGAAAAGCAACAACATAGGTTGAGCATGATCGAATATGATTGTCCGCATTCAGCAATACCAAGGCTGAACGGCAAAGACTCAACATCGAGGTTCGCATGGCCATGGGACTCAACTGCCACCTGGAGTTTGGAACACAAAGGCAGCGATGTAGCGATGTAGCATAGAGTCATAGAGTTCAAGGATGTTCAAGGTTCAAAGTGAAGGGCTGGATATGGCTGCATCGTTTGACGCATACTTGCGACATCTTCATGCGTTGTCACGAAAGCTCGCGGTAGCTAGCTGGAGTTACTCTTGCTTCAGCAGGGGGAGGGGCAGGTCTGAATCCAACAGTGATTTTTCACTCGAAAACCCCCCCTCCCTCACCCAAAGCTCTCGGGGCATTTTGGGGTGGTCTTGGAAGCAGATGGTCACGGGCTCAAATCCTGCCAGGTCTCTAGGCAATCTGTATTCAGCATATCCAACTCCCACCACAATCCCATCGTGTTTCCAGGCTCATATTATGAACCTTAGCTTTCGTTAACCCCCCCGTTGGGCCTCAAGTCCTTTAGTTCTTTGACTTTGCATGGCAAAGGCATGTATTTTCAGAATCACATAAAATTATATAGTATTATATAGTACAGTATTATATGATTGTACAATATTGTATAATATTGTATATATATACACAGAGAATATCGGTACTTGTACTAGTATGTCGAAGAAGCATTTGTTGAATGCTCATGCCAGACCTATATAAATTCCATAGATTTCCATGCCCATGCCATGGATCCATGGCCTTGGGATGCCGGTGCCTCGCAGACTGCGAGCCGCAACACCTGCCGGGAACGCATTGAAGAACTACGCCAAAGCTTGCCGGGGCACCTGGTAGCTACCGTTGTTTTCCCTTCGAGGTATTTAAAGAGGTGGAAGTCCCATGGTTTCCCATTCACTGAATTGCAACCACTTGAGGAAACGGGGTCGTTTATGTTACGACTTGTTACATCTTGTTACGTAAGTACATGGGTGATAGGCCTATCCACTAATAGCGCATATACTAATAGAAGAGTATGACAATGACACTAATAGTTTAGTTTACAAACTGACCTGCGAGAGGCCTTGAGATTTGGACGGAATAGACCGCTTTGGGATCCTTTGGGGTTCATTTTGAGCAGCCCTGGGTTCGAGTTGAAACCTGATGGAGTACCACAGACATCCCGAAGGCCTTCCTGTGACGTTGACCGCTCCTGAGGTTAAAAGCAAAGACTGCGCCATCATTGCCAAGCTCTCCTGTGGTGCTCCATATGCAATGCATGGGTGTGGGTGGCGGAAGAAATGGAGGTCGTTTTTGTTATTGCATTTGAGAGATTAATTACATTCGTGGAAAATCCAAGTTTGAACAGCAGCCCAATGGGTGGTGCATCAATTCGTTCGTTCAGGGATACTTTTTTGCATTAACGTCTTGGGTCCACTCTGATTGCATGGTCATAGTTTTCCGATATGTGCTTTTGATCCAGCTTGGGTCAGAACCAGTTGTATAGTACCAGCTGCTGGCATGGGCCACTTCCCACGGGCCATATTTTTTCCGGACACCTTGACCGCAGGGCAGCCCGGTCAGCACTCTTCTGACGGATGAAATCCGACGTATTCAACAGCAGGCGTGGCAGTCCTTGAGTTGTGCAGCAGTATGACATACAGAGCTCATTGGGTCATGGTTGTGGTATGTTGTGGTGCTTGAGTCAAGGCTTGTGTCAAGGTTTGCCTCATCCAAGGCATGCAAGGCATGCAAAGATATGCAGAGCATGGAATGTAAAATATGCCATAGGACCATGTGCGTCATGCCATGTGACCCCGTCAGAACCCAGTGCTCAGGCCATCACGGTGGAACAACAACTTCAGGTCGTGGGCTCCGGACCTCGCGATGGGTTTGGAAAGTTTGAAAAAAATGCACCGCATTGCGAAGATATCACCTATACGGAAGCAAAAGATGAGGAGATATGAGAAGTGTCCTTTTTTCGCTTGGTCAGGTGACTAAAAATACTTGAATAGGTTGTGATGGTTGTGCCTGTGTTTGTGTCTGTGTGTGTGTGTAGTGTAGTGTGTTGTCTTGTGCCCACGGTGGTTTTCGCTGTCTTCAATGCCAAGTTATACAATCAAAGGTTTCCACCCAACTAAAGATATTTTGAGATTGAGGATAAAAGTTGGTAAAAGTGATAAAAGCGTACAGAGCATTCTTTGTTTCAAAAAAAAACAAAGCCTGGATTCCTTTTGACCCAGCACCATTTCACCCACCTGCTGGTCGGCAAGTGTGATACTCGGGAGAACTGCCACTGAGGAAAGAAGTGCAGAGCTGATTGGACTGAAGCAACAGCAGATGGATGTGAAGGCATGCCAGCTACATGTACGGGATGGTTTCGTTCCCAAATGTGTTGATTGTGTGGCTGCCCCCTTTGGAAGACACCATATGCACCATATGCTTCTTTAACCAAACTCCAAGTATTTGAATCTAGGTCCCTAGGTATAGCAGATGTTTTATAGTTGTGGAATGTTGTGGAGTTGTATCATGTTGTATCCCTGGCGTGTAGATTGAAATTGCTGTAGCCAGGTGCAGGCTGATGATGAAGCTTTGCAGGCTTGGCCGGCCACCTTCGAAACGCCTTCGAAAGGATGGCGATCAGCAACGACTTCCATAGATTTCCGGGGTATGGCTACATGTGTCGACTGTGCATACTTGTATGTGGACGTGGGAAGATAGATTAATATTTATACAGAGGCAGGAAGGATTCGGTTCAGTTCGGTTCGGTTCGGTTCCGCGGGCTATCCGAAAACGATCGAAAACGGCTCAGAACAGCAAATCCGCCATTGCATGACACGGCATGTTCTAGTGAACGTTTTGGCTGGGTTCGGCGCTGTTTTGGCTGTTTCGGGTTCGTTGGGGGAAGCATCTCTCTTTTCCATTTCTGTTGCCCGTGCTTCCTCAACGAACGAAGACAATTTAGGCACTTTGCTGGGATTTGCGGCTGTTTCGGGTTCATTGGGGCAAGCGCCTCTCTCTTCCATTTATGTTACCCGTGCTTCCTCAACGAACGAAGACAATTTAGGCACTTTGCTGGGATTTGCGGCTGTTTCGGGTTCGTTGGGGAAAGCGTCTCTCTCTCTCTTCCATTTCTGTTGTCCGTGGTTCCTCAACAAACGAAGACAATTTAGGCACTTTGCTGGGATTTGCGGCTGTTTCGGGTTCGTGGTTCGTGGTGCATACGTTTCACATACGTTTATTTATGACTCGTACTGTGAAATCAAGCGCAGTGAAATATGGTGCGCAGATAGAGATGCCAGCAGACAGAGATGGATAGAGGTCGATAGAGATGGATAGAGATAGATAGAGATAGATAGAGAGAGAGAGAGAGACAGAGACAGAGACAGATGGAGATAGATAGAAATAATTAATTTGATAGATAATCATTGATAAATAGGTAGGTAGATAAATTAATAGATAGATAGATGTAGATATTTTAATAGATAGATAGATTGATAGGTAGATAGATGGATGGATAGTTAGGTAGATAAATGCAGAAACATATAATAAATGATAAATAGATAGATATGATATAATATAATATATATATAGATAGATAAAAAGATAAACATATAAATAGATAGCTGCGTGCATGCATTGTAACATTGTAGATACAACACGTAGGGTGTTTGAGAATGCAACCTCCGCATCAAGTGCCAGATCCTGGTTTCCAAACCCTGGCTAAGCTGGGCCAAAAGGCTTTCTAATGAACTTGGATAAACTCGGTCGGCCTTGGTTTCTCATTGCTGGATTTGTTCAGCTCCAGGTGATCAATGAGATCAAAGTTCAGTTTCACTCAAACCAGCGCGGGAGTTGTTCCGCTAGGATTGCAGCTGAAAGTGAGTTCCTCCAAGACAGGATTTCTGTATTCTATCCACTGAGGAGTTGAATTGCATGGCAGGTTGAAATACCGACTGCACATGCAGGTTGTGTGGACACATTGGACAGCCCGCGGTGCAGGTGAAAGCAAAGATCCAAGAAATTTGGCAAAGCTTGGCACTCTCGGCGCATTGCTCAGCTGAACAGAGGGTGCCCGCTGGCCCCATCTTACGGTGACTGCTTTTATGCAAAACTCCAACTGAAGTGACGGGAAGCTTTGGGGCTTCCCTTACGGCCCCGTCAATTTCTGTGAAGCTGTAGCCCATTTGCGTTGGACAGCACTGGTGCCCTCAGGCAATGGCAGGGTGATTTGCAGATGTTCGAATCACGTGGCCGTGAAAAGAGACGGATAGTTGGATGGTATGCTGGGGCTGGTTTGGGTGAATTCCACCCCGATCCTTTTGGGGAGACTACAGGACAGGGCCAAGCACAAAACAGACGTAAGGCACTGTGCCAAAAGGGTCAGCAAGAGCAAACGTCACGGTGAATGTGAATTGACGAAATTGACTTGAATTGACCATGCAACCATATTTGAGATTATTTGAGTGCCATAAATTTAATCCCGTCCAAGTAATTGGTTCTTCCGGTTCAAACGCTGATGCAACATGGGAATACTGCATGCTTCCAACAAAAGGGGAGCCAAGTTGTCCAGTACAGCAAAGATCAGCAAAGCCTGTTCTGGGTGCGCTAGTGGACTTATCGAAGGAAGTTTAGAAGTCAAACTTCCAGATGCAGTAGCAGCATGTAGCAGCGGTGAGAGAACAGTGGTGAGAGCAGCCAGAGAAGAGAAAGAGTCAGAAGAAAGAAGATCAAGGTACATCAAGGTGATAAAGTGGCGGGTGCGGAGGCGTCTTGCCAGATAAGAGATCAAGAATTGCGCGCCGCTGTGGCGCAAAGCACATTTCGAAGTAAAAAAACTCAAAAACACCTCGGTCTCGGAGCATTTTTGGAAAATGAGATGTCGAAAAAGTGCACGCGACTGTGGCGCGAAGCACATTCGGAAGTCAAAATGAGCAAATCACGTCAGTGTCGGAGCACTTCTGGAAGTTGAGTTGTTCAAAAAATGCACGCCGCTGTGGCGCAAAGCATATTTTGAAGTCAAAATGGTAAAAGCACCACATGTTCGGACCACTTTTGGACGTTCAATCGTCATATTGGGTGACAGGGGATTCGGCACCTTGCCAAAAGTGCGCAAAACGTGAGGTTTTTTGCTGCAGTTTCAAATATTATAGCAGGCGTGAGACTTTGGAAGAGGGTCTGCTAAGATGCATTTCGCATGGCAGGTGCCGTACAAGAGACGTCCCCATCAGACATGTTAAGAAGTCAGGGCGCTGATTTCCTGAGAAGGGTAGCATTTTGGAGCATCAGATCTTCAGGTTTACGTTTGCCAAGATGATGATGCGTGACAGGTGCAACACTTCGTATGACCTGGCCTCATTCTTTTGTGGCAGGCGCAATACATCGCAATACTTTTTGAGAGAGTGCAGCCGACATCTGCAAATCGAATTGTAACTGTGATATCAGTGACATGTCAGATTTGCAGGAAGCCTCACAGAAAATAGTTTTCAACTACCAAATTTGAACTCCGTCTCGCGGAAAAACTGCGGTTTTGAGCTTTCAACTTTTGAATTTGTTTTTCAGCTTTGAACTTCCACTTTTGAAGGAAGTCTCGCGGAATTGCTTGGTGTTTGACGTTGTAAACTTCAAAAGTTGAGGAAGTCTTGCAGAAGTGCTCCGTTGTTGATGTTGTCGCCTTTGAACTTTTGACGAGGTCTTGCAGTTTTGCTTCGTTTTGGACCTGGCAATTTTTATTTTTGATGGTAGCGTCGCATAAGTGATTACTCTTGGTGATATACCGATAGATAGACACATAGACAGGTGGATCGATAAACGGATAGATAAACAGATAGACAGGCAGATAAATAGAGAGATTGATAATAGAAAGAGGGATGGAAAGCTAGATGGATTGATAGATAGAGAGATACAGAGCTAGATAGATAAAGAGACAGGTAGATAGATTGATTGACTGGTTGGTTGATTGATTGATTGATTGATTGACAGTCGATGCACATTTGAAAGAAGTCTCGCGGAATTGTTTTCTTTCAGATAGGAAGATAGAAAGATAGATAGATGGATGGATGGATAGATAGATAGAGGGATAGACAGATAGACAGGTAGACAGGATAGATAGATAGGTAGAAAGATAGGTAGAGAGATAGGTAGAGAGATAGATAGAGAGATGCATAGATAAGTACATAGATAGATGAATAGACATATAGATGGATAGATAGATAGAAAAATAGATAGATAGACAGATAGATAGACAAATGGATAGATAGAGAGAGAAGGTGAGAGAGAGCGAGAGAGAGAGAGAGAGAGAGAGAGAGACTCAGAGCCTCAGCCACCTCTCGATCCATCAGTGGGTTCGCTCTGCCATCCATCCATCCATCACAACAACTCACCTCTCCTATAGTTTCCTATCTTTGAAATTTCCGCCACCGCCTTGTGCGGTGCTACTGGTAGTTTCAGAAAATGTCTTGTCAGAAGACATAATAAGAGAACCCATGCAATGCTCCCAGTTGGCATCTTACAAACTTGTGCCGCTCGTGGCTCGGACTTGTGCCGCAAAGCTGTCCCAGCAGTCAGACTGTTGGCATTTGGGGACGCATGAAAAAAAAAAATCAATGCAGGCAGATCCTGCTGCACAGTCCCCCAATCGAATGGCTACCCTGTGAGTTTTGTATCGGAATAGCTCCGGCCATGTCCCGGGAATCATGATGGATCCCTGAGAAAGATGCAGAGGATCAAATTGGGGCTGTGGGCAATGCCCCTTCAGCGAAGCAGCTATATCAACAAAGAGTGAAAACCCAACAAGCGAAAAATCCAAAAGATCAACAGGTGGTGCGACTTCGATCCATCGTGCGCCCATGGCGGCACGCCCAACCATTGGAAAGCGGCTGCTGTCAGCGCCTGCTTCCAGGCATCAGCAGAGAAGGAGGATGTGGGCGTATGCAGACAGATGTGTTCATGTTTTTTGTTGCACAGGTGACCTGTCGCAGGGGTTTCAAAACGAAAAATATAATCATATATAATGTCATAATGTATTGTACGTTCCAAACCCCAACTTCAAATCGAATTCTGTGGCTTCCAGAAGACGTTTTGGAACTTACAGTACACCATACAATATGCTGTACTAGAGACAATGTGCACTCATATAACATGATACAATACCCCTGGTTTTCGGCCAGGAAGAACGTGCTGATATTTGTTCTTGTTGTTTTACGTCTGGGATATACTGTATGTACACAATCAGTGTTCTGTGTTGTTCCTTCTTGCGTGCCTTTATTCTTGTTTCATAGGCTGTCAACTTTGAAGCAGATTGGAAGAGTGTTTGAAACATCTTGAAACTCTGTACAATCTACAGCCCGAGGCCTGGTGAGGCGAAATATCCTCGACTTGCACATGATGCTGAGCCCCAGCCTACCCCAACCAGAAAGGTCACAACAGCGGGCCAAGGTTTTGCTCCGGGGGTGCCCACTGCCCGAGCACCACGCCCAGGGCCTGCACAGCCAGTGCTGCGACCGGCCTTGCGACCAGCGTTGCCAAGGCCTCTCTTGCCACGAGCAGAAGCAGCTTCCAGAGCAAGGCACACGTGGGCGGCACGCCCAGCTGGCCCAGTGATAACACCTGCGGCGCCAGTGACACCGACAGCACCAGTCGTAACGCCAATGACGCCAGCGAAACCAGCACCGGCAAAGGTTCCTGAGCCGTCAGCTCCACCAAGGGTGCCTCCCAAAGCGATGCCCACCGAACCACAGCCCCCACAGCCCAAAGCAATGCCTGCTACGCCACCACCAAAAGCAATGCCTGCCACTTGGACCAAGCATCAAAAATTAGACAGGGTGGAGTTGAATTAAGTTTTTAACAATTTCTGGTACAAGTGACCTGACCCTAGATGACCATGGTTTCTTGAAGCTTGACTGATGAGAACTGGAGAATGATAAAGCGAAGCAAACACCACGGTTCAAAATTGTTCTGTGGAAATGAATAGAAATGAGACAATGAAGAATAAGCGGGGCACGGGCCAGAAGCGTGCGTTTCTCTTAGGTTCAAAGAAAGATGCCACAGGACAGGGGAAGTTATTGAACAACATGTTCCAGCACCGAGCACGTATCAAAACAGCTTGGCGTCGATTTGTACTGTATGACCCGGAACCAACTGTCCCCTTTTAACTTATGAAAACATTTGGAGGGTTGTATTTGGAATTATCATCGCAGATCTCCTAGGTATGAGATCCAGGAATATTCAGCATTTTTTGGAAAGCTTGATGATGCTATTCAATCCATCAGACACACAAAGTGGTCAAGCTGCTTGAAAGATACAGGTGACCAGTCGAACTAAGAGACATGAGCGGCTATTGTTTTCTTGAGACCTCCTACAAAACACCGAAAATCTTTGGAAGAGCTTGGGTGTTCGAGTAAGAGATCGCTGTGTCAGTATCCCCATTTGAATCGGCCTCGCGTCTCACGCAGGAGAAGCTAGTGGTTTATGCAGAGGGCAACTTGTCTTCACGTCCAATTCTTCGAGTAGACCATCTCAGATTTCATCTCTACAAGTTGGCCATAGTTGGACTGTACGATATGCACGCAATGTCCTCTGTTGTCGTCTCATATCTACCTTCTATCACTTGTAAGCATTTAGAACTACCAATCTTAACATAATAAAACAATATATAACATCATTATAAAAAATGACTATATAACATTATTATATATATAATTATATGGTCTATTCCTCATTGATGATGTGATGATCTGGGCTGGCGGGCACTGCCCACTGACATGGTCAAAGTCCTGAAAGCTCATGACGATCACGCTGAGTCTCACTGAGTGGACATTTCGACAATGTTGGATTTTATGGACGCTCTGCATGTCGATGTGTGAGGCCCGGAGAAAGATCGGGGGATCGCTGTGAGAACTATGTCTGGCACATACTTGCAGACTGGCACCAGCTGCGGGAGAAAAACCTATGAGAAGGAAGGGAAGCAGGACAAGCTCAAAACGGTTGTTCTTGAGTGCTTGGCCGCGTTTTCTGGATAGTTTCTTCCCTCTTCAATCCTGGTCAGAGTCAAAAGGTTTTCAAAGTTTGAATGATGGTATTGATGCTTGTATGTTGATGTTTCTTACTTCAAAAGGGCACATTAAACTTGGCTGAGGGCTGCACATGGCTTCACTCTACTAAAGCATCAGACCTTCCAGCTGGCACGCCCCAACACTCCCAGATACCAACATAAACACTTTACACCGGCCACCCAAATCGATCCTCCTTTCCAGATGTTTCATACTATAATTCCTCTGTCCTACCAAAAAAAGCATCAAGGTAAAACTGCCCAAAATCCATCCAGCAGCACGCAGTGAATCAGTGAATCTGCAGGATCCCAAGGTGATCATTTATTACTGGGATGATCGGGATGGTCCCGAATTCCGCGGATGGTGGTTTGGCAATACCTTGGCAGGTGCACAAGCTGCTTGGCAAGAGCTGGCACCCACTGTGGCAAGAAAATGAGGTGTAATCAAGTGTAATCATCAAGCATCAGCATCATCATGGTTAGGGGTTTAAGTGGTAGTATACACAATCGCAAACCACTCTAGCGTTGATGATTTACACCACCTATCCTTCGGCTTCGTTCAGCATTGTTCGACCTGTGGTTCATCGTCATGATCCTCTCTTGGGCCAAGGTGTGGTCGCGCTGCGATCACGATTCCGACAAGCCACCCTTTCGCGGTTGGAAAATTCCTTGGGATGGCCAAGTACAGGCAAGCTGGAATGGTGATCAGTGGTCGATCTGCAATTGGCAAATGTTCTGGGCTTTAAAGCGTTGGACTCTTGTGATTGGTCATGCGATGCTGGAAGCATTGATGCCATCTGGCATCTGGAAAAGCTTTGGGTAGTCCGAACCATGCCGCTGAAGGTGTCCAGGT
>Ga0126342_10000187_pt1:0-27500 | contig 52147 bp, 35 predicted proteins | sample Cyp1metagenome_FD_92528 | JGI IMG/M metagenome (GOLD analysis project Ga0126342, IMG submission 92528) | Coral microbial communities from Lord Howe Island, Old Settlement Bay, Australia - Cyphastrea 1 metagenome | ecosystem: Host-associated > Invertebrates > Cnidaria > Coral ...
ATGTATGTGTGTATGTATGTGTGTATGTATGTGTGTATGTATGTGTGTATGTATGTGTGTATGTATGTGTGTATGTATGTGTGTATGTATGTGCGTATGTATGTGTGTATGTATGTGTGTATGAATGTGTATGAATGTGTATGAATGTATGTATGTATGTATGTATATATATAGTAGTTCTAGATACGGAACCCCTCGAATCGAATATACCTGTATGTGCAGTCATGCAAAACAGCTTTCGGCAAGGTCCAAGCACATCAGTTGTTAATGTATGCATTTTTCTCGATGCGGTGTTTCGCAATGTAAATCCTGGTTTATGTGGTAGAGTGGTGATGCTCCTCGCGCGAATACCAGCTGCAATTTGCTCATGTTCTGTGCCTGGTGTTATATCATTGTTTCTGTTTGAACTTGTACATGTGTACATGTTGTTTGTCGTTGTAGCTATCATGACTCAGCTATAAATGCCATGAAATCCCCATGTTTCGTGGCCAAATCACCTTTTTCCCTGTGGTTTTTGGGGTTAAATCACCATTTCCCTATGTTTTTTGTATGTTTTTGTATGTTTTTATATGTTTTTGTTGTTGTGGATGCTGATTTCCAAAGGCGCTGGAGCCTTTTCCTTGCCATTTGCGTTCGGGTGTTTGCCGATGCTGGGGAGCCCAAGAAAGGCGGCAAAAAACTGCGGTGATATTTTACCCAAATGGCAATTTTAATAAGAACTGGTTGGTGGTTTGGAACCTTTTTGGGAACAATAATCCCAACTGACGAACTCATATTTTTCAGAGGGATTGAAACCACCAACCAGAGAAATTTGACAATAAGAAATGTGTGTGTGTGTTATGTTTGTTGCTATTGGTATTGTGAATTTTGCTGACAGAATGGAGATTTGAACTTACGATGTTCGTGATTTTGTTGGCAGTGGTTTTAACTGTGTTTTTCTGTTATATGAGTGTTAAAAATGCTGACGATTTTATGATTTTTGAGCATCTGCAGACCCCTTCCAGAATAAGTTGTTTGGTATTTCACGCGGTTGTTCCCACCATGAATAAATGAGAAGGGATGGGTGGATGGGGATAAACCAGCAACATAGTGGTCAGCAATGTCATTGAATTCATCCAAAAAAAACTTGGATTTTGTTTAGAAAATCCAGACAAAGATTTATGGAATGTCATTGGACCCTCTCGTAATTCAACATAGCTATGGAACATCACCGTTGTAGGTAAATCCTCTGGAAATGGACCATCGCTTCCATATGTTAAATAACCTAATCGGGTAATCGCTGCCAGCATCATGGAGGTTGTTACCATAGTTGTTGAAAAAGACTCTGTGGTCATCCATGATTTGGGTCCACCATGGCAAAACGGAAACATCCATTTGATGGCTGCCGATCGAACAGCATTTGAAAAAAGGGATACACAAATTGTCCACAATGAGGGATACCCAAATGGCAATTTTAACAGGGAATTTGTCAATAAGAAATATTCCCATCATCAATTAAGTTGTGGTTTACCATATTTTTAGACGACCCCTTTCATATGTGACTTTATCTTCATTTGTTCAATGATGCCATGTCAGAAGACATAACTGGCGTCTTAGTACAGGGCGAACTATGAAATAAATGATCGGAAGTAGGGGGAAGTCGTGCCTTATTACCAGTTTGAATGTTATTCTAAATGCCCAGGATAGTAGGATGATTTCTATGCACCCTAATATTTACAGATAGTTGAAACTCACTCCCGTAATCATGGAAATCTGGGAAATCCATGGAAATCCCCCATAAATTGGCATCTAAATGGGAAAGTCATCGAAACAAATGGCTTTTTTTTTCCAGCCATGTTTGATGACTGCATAGGTTGTCCCATAGGTTATCCCATGTTTATCCAAAAATATCGACATATTCCCATCAAATTACCATGTTTTAACTGCTTTAACCCCATGTTTGATTAGCTTAGATAGCTTACATATGCTTACACTGTTTTCAAAGTCACCACTAAAACTGAGTTCATTCCGAAAATTCCCATGAAAAAAAAACCAAACTATTCATCCCGAAGATTCCCATGAAATCAGAAAAAACTACAAGGTGAGGACAAAAATAGTTCGTTGTATCCCCCCTTCGCCAAAGGAGGGCCAATGCGATACGTCGCTGCTGATGCAGTGCCCTGGTTACACCCAGTTTTTTGATGGTGATTTTGGGTGAAAATCATTGGCTTTACAACATTATTTTATGTGTTCTTAATGGGAATTATGGATGTACAATCGCAATTGATATATATATATAATATATGTGTATATATATATGTATATGTATAATGTTAATTGAGAAATTGTCATTTGATAGTTATTTAATGTAACTTTGAAGGGATATTTCATGGCGAATATCCATGAAACTAGTGATCAAGAAAGTGGAATGAACATGGATTACTCTCCGGTAATTTAACATAGCTATGGAAAATCACCATTTTTAATGGGAAAATCCACTATAAATGGCCATTTTCAATTGCTATGTTAGTTTACCAGAGGATATCTGGGAATATCTCTGAAATTTGCAATCATGGTGAAATAATGTGAAATAAGCAAGAAACCGTCCCTAAATCGACTTGTCAACGGGCTAGTTTAGTTGTTGAATTAGTTGCCATGGGGTAGCAAAATACTCGGATAAGAATTGATGGACAAGAATGGTGTAGTTATCTAAGATCAGTCTTGGCTACGCAGTTATACTTATACCATGTTATACCAACATGTAAGTGAGATTAGAACATCACTGTACTATTATTTTTACTGGTTGGTGGTTTCAAATATTTCTTTTATGGGATGTCATCCTTCCCATTGACGAACTCCATCATTTTTCAGATGGGTAGGGCTCAACCACCAACCAGATATTAGATGGAATTAGTAGATATTAACCATTTATTAAGCACTATGAATGGATATTATCATACATTAACCACCATTTACCACCATTTACCATATTATTTACCATTTACCACTTAGTGTCAAAGCAAGATTTGGCAAATACTGGGCCGGAAAAGATCCCTGGGCCAATCCTACAAACAAACTGGGATATCTTCGGGATGTACCCTGGTAGCTACCCGACATGGTAAACACACAAGAAACCATGGGAAGATCCACCATGCTATTAATGGGTAAATCAACTATTTCGACTGGGCCATGTTCAATAGCAAACTGTTTGTTTACCAGAGGGTAGTCATTTCTCCGTATGTTTTCCAACCGCTCCATGTCCTTTTCGTATGTCGGCCGTTGCTGGTTTCCGACACGGCCTGCATTGACCAGTTTTTCCGGACACAGATGAGGGTATCGCACCCTGCATAGATCACATTTTCTATACGAAAACCATCGAAAACCATTAATCATTACCCTCTGGTAAACTAACAATATATAAGAAAGATCCACCATTTTTAATGGGAAAATCCACTATTTCTATGGCCATTTTCAATAGCTATTTTGACATAACCAGAGGGTACACCCCATTAATCCACGAATGCCCAAAATAAAAAATGGTGGATTCGTGGATTCACGGTGGAGACTTTGGAATCGTATCACCTTTTTCATTGTCTGAAAACTGAGGTTCTCCATGGTTCTCCTAAGTCCAGGGTTGGTCACCAGTTGGTCACCAGAATTCGCCCTATTCTGTTATAGATAAACATATACATCATGTGTGTATATCTGGGTAAATTTTTGGTTAATAAGGGAAACCATCCCCTTTTATGGCCCAACTATGCAGGTGAGTGAAATATGATAATTTACCCAGATATATGAACGAATAGATCTACAGAGGCATAGCCCATTTTGAGACAACAAGAAACCATGCGTAGCCCACCATCGTTCGCAAAAAAATCTCCAAGGGCTGACCTGTCAAGTTACCTCCTGGCCAGTCCCAGCGAATCCCAGCAAATGATGTGGTGTGAACACTGGATTCGGACTGGCTCTTGAACCCCACCGTTTGGGTAGTTTTTACCGAGTCCAATTATCATATTCCCCAGCATATTCCAAGAGTCCTATGGTTTTTCACCATTCTTGATCTTGTTTTTTATGCCTCATAAACCTGAGAAATTCCAAGAAATGCCTGTAAACTATCACGAAAAAGATGTAGAGAACCCATGAACCCACTATGTGTAGATGATTTTCCTAGCTGTTCCGTTTCAAAAACATCCTTTGGTTCGCTTTCTCCCATCCCAATAAAACCCCTTTGGGAATCCCTGATGGCTCAGGCAAAAGAAGGCCGGATGGCGGAAAATTGCTGGGATTTATGGTGAAAGATTGGTGAACTATATTGGAAATATATGAAAACTACATTTTTTATAAGTATGGAAAAATCCAATATGGTAATATTGGTGAACTATATTGGAAAAATGTTGGTGAACTATATTGGAAAAATACTGGTTAACTATATTGGTGGGATTATAAGAAATAAGGAAAATATGGTAATATTGGTTGTAAATATCTCACCATAGTTGTTTCACCAAATATATGGAACTGGAAATTTTCATTATTTATGGTAATGGAAATATCTGGAAACTACAAAATTGTAAGAATGGATGAACAACCAAACAGTGCAATATGGTTTTGATATGATTTATAAAATTTATACCCTCTCGTAAACTTTCACATAACTATGGAAAATCACCATGCTATTCATGGGAAAACTCACTATTTCTATGGCCATGTTCAATAGCAAACTGTTGACATAACCAGAGGGTACTACTGGTAACATGGTTGAAGCGATGGTTTCTCATCCCTATACGTCATGGCTTGTGCAAAAGTAAAGGCATGGAAGAATTATGCCATTTGCATATCAATATATCAAAGTGGGGGGGCCACGTTTACAGATGTTTACAGTACCATAGCTAAGTCGGTGCAATTATCTCCACCTTCACTATCGTTTACGATACGCAAATAAATATACTACTGGCCGTTGTAACCCAACTGATATAATTCAACTGTGGTTATATCCCCATTAAGTCTACGTAGTCATACTCCCCATAAACCATACACAGGATGGTGCCCCCCAGTTATATGTGTTGCTTTCTAAACCCCGTGAATACTATAGTTATATCGTCCATAAACCATAGTTATCACCAATATTATCTGGTTGGTAGTTTGGAGCGTTTTTTTATTTTCCCCGTATATTGGGAATAGTCATCCCAACTGACTTTCATATTTTTCGGAGGGGTAGGGCTCAACCACCAACCAGATATTAGATGGAATTAGTAGATTTTCACCATTTATTAAACACCATTAGAACGGATATCATCATACATTAAGTTACATTAACCACCATAACCACCATATATTATTTACACTATGAATGGATATTATCATACATTAACCAGCAGAAAAACCACCAGAATCCATGGATCGGCACAGGATATTGTTCCCAGCCACCTCGACAAGTGCCTTGACTCAGGGAATTGGAGCATGAAACGGACGAAGCGGCAACCATGGAGATTGTATAGATATGTATTTAGATTAATTTATGTTATAGAGATATATGGTATGAGATTATGGGATTTTCATAGGTTGGCCATATACATTATATAGATATATGATGATCATCATGGCACACAACATGATACAACCAGTGAGTCATGAGATTATCATAGGTTTTTCAGTTTCATCTCCCGTTTCTTGGTGTGTTTCAAAATGAGGGATATCCCGATGTATGTCCACTTCAGCAGGAAAAGAGACGATCAGACATCGCACCCGATATGACGAAAGTTGTGTTCAGCGAGATCCAAGAGTTTCTCCCTCCAATATTGCCTAAACCCCTTGAAAATTCAATACCCTCTGGTAATTTAACATAGCTATTGAACATAGCCACATAGCCATAGAAATCGTTGATTTACCCATTAATAGCATAGTAAATTGTCCATCGTTTGTGGTATGTTTACCAGGTAAATCATCATTTTCTTAGTTTTTCCCCATCATTTTCCTAGGTTTTCCTAGTTTTTCCCCAGTTTTCCCATCATTTTCCTAGGTTTATCAAGAATGTTCCATCAAAGTTCCGGGACGCCGGTGATTTTGTCTCACCCGTCGGTTCCACGGTTCCCAAGCCGGTTCCGCTGTGAGGCCCAAGGCCAAGGTGCAGATTTCAGGGTTTGGGGCCTTTTTTGAGGAGACAAAAGTCCTCAAAGATGGGGGGGTTTTATGGGAAACCATCCCTCAGGGTATATACACCATATAAAGATAAGTACCCAAAGTGGATTTCATAAGGGAGATCTCATAGGGGATGTGGGATAGAACCAACTATATGGGATCGATTGTGTTGCAGACAATTTACCTGAAACTATGGTGTTGATCCTCAAACACAGGGCTGTCCCCATGAAAGTTGGGCCCAAAAAAAGGCGTCCCCATGAAAGTTGGGCCAAAATGCGGATATGAACTCACCAAATCCGAGAAGTTCTACATCTTGGAAGTAAAGATCAAAATTTAAAAAAAAAAAAAACATTGAAACAGGGGGGTGGAGGCATTGAGCCATGAAAAACGGGAATGCTCAGCCCAAAAAATGGAGAAGCCATCGGAGGTGTCCATGGCTTTGACATCTATGCCTACAAAGTCCGCCATAGCTGGGATGATTAATCCATAGCCGAATATCTAGGAAAGTCTGTTTTGGGGGGCTGCTCTTGAAGGAGTTGAAACATGTTACAACTGGTTCATTTCCAATGAAGAAATACCATACCAGTCAAACAGGGTATGTAGGTAATGTATAGATATGTGTATGTGTGTGTATGCAATGTAATGTCATCTCATCTCATCTCATCTCATCTCATCTCATGTCATGTATGTATGCATGTATATTTTTTGCTGGCTGCTTGTTGGGGCAGTGACACCGCGGCAGCTTGCAGTTCTTGCATTCGATAGGTGACCGGAATTTGGTTCACTCCTTACTTTACACAGTCCGGACCAATGGAGGTGCCAAAGTTATGGCTCACCATCTTCGTCAAACGTGTTTTGACGTCCGCTGGAAGGGAGTGCCTTTCCGTCACCTGTGAAAAATTTCTGTCATGCAAAAAATCGGCAAAACTGGTAGCCAAAGCGCTACACAGGGCCGGTGGATATTCCTTCAAGACTGAGGTCTTGAAGTTGCCTTGTGCATCCAGGCCGATGGAACGCCCACGCGGCAACTCAGCACTGATTGCATGGCGGCGCAGCTCAAGAGGAAGTCCCGGCAAGTTGAGCACCAAGAGCGAAGTGCCCTTGGCACTATCAGCACCCAAGAGACCCTGCGCAAAGACGATCTTTTCAAAGCCCGGGAGCTTCAAGAGCAGGTCAATCAGCGGCAGCTTCCATATGCTGGGACTGTCTGGATCTGCTGGTTCTGATGGATGCTCCAAAATGCCGGCACCATCAACTTGATCTAAAAGGATCATGCAGAGGAGACTGAAGGCTAACAGTCTATGGCCGTCCAGAATTTGTCGTTTCTCTTTCAGAGAGAGTGACCAAAATCCCCAGAGTTCCTGAGCGGATCTGATTGGGCGTGGACCAGTTCGTCCCTGCCTCATCATTGAGTGGTCGACCTTGCCACGCGCGGCAGACCATGTGCAGCAGGGAGGTCCTCCTAGAACTCCTTGAACGTAGCCGGAGCGAATCGCATGCGTCCAGAAGGAATATGTCTCTGGTCGGCCGATATCGCCCCATTCAGGATCGATCACCAGATCAAGGGAGACCACGTAGAGAAGGTTCAGCTCCTTTTTCTCTGCGATCTTCTCGAGGAACCACTGGAAATCTCCGTGGCGACGCCTACCTGAGTAGGCATGCACTATCACTCGTTCTTGGAAGTGCACACGAGGAATGTGATCTCGTGGCACCCGAGGCTGATCATGCGTGCACAATTCTTGGCACCACTGCTCGTAGTGCTCAAGTTTGAGATTGTGGGCGGTCGCCTCCTCGGCAATGTCTTCTCGCAAGAAGGACCACTGTCGATAGTCTCCCAAACGCTGTAGGAGCAATTGCCAATAGGTGAGGTCAAGGTGTGCCAACATAGCGTCCTCCTCGGTCAAATTGTTCAGGATGTAGCAGAGCGTCTGCTTCGTCTGTGTCCATCCAATGGCATGCTCCATGATCTTCTCCTGCAGGTAGGTGAAGAGGTCTCGGTCAGGATGATCTTGTTGATCAAAGCAGGCTGTGACAATGCTCTCATACAGGTCCCAATGATACAGCTCATCCATTTGCGGACGTCTGCGCTCATCATGAGGTCCTTGTGCCTGTGTTGGTGGCGCAAGTCCATCGTGTTGCTGGATGAGTGCTTGGTTCTGAATAGAGCCCATACCAGGTGCCGGAACTGAATGTCGTCGGTTACCTTGAACCAATTGTCGGCAGCTTCGGTTGTGTCGTAGATGCTGCTGGAGCTTGTCAAAGGTGTGATAGGCCTTTAAACATGCTGGGCAAGTAGTGTCCGCATAGTGCCAGCGAATGGGGGCGACTATGCCATGGGATCGGCAGAGGTGTGCGCCTTCTCCACCATGACTGCGGAATCTTTTGCAACATTGCATACATCCAAAAACTTCCTCAGCTTGTTCTGGAGCCGGCTGAAAAATCTGCGGCCTGTAGATGAAGGGGCTAAGCTCCTCCAAAAACTGAAAAGCTGCTTGATGAAGTCGTTGTAGCAATAGCTGATCTTCCACATGAAGAATTTCCAAACGCACTGCTCTCTGCAGGATTCGCTTCCAATAGGTGCGATGGTAGCGGAGCACATTCTCCCAAGCACCAAAAGACTCCTGAGGATCAGGTAGGCGTGTGGTAGAGCGCACCAGACTCCATAGCCATTGGAGATCATTCTCAATGAGGATCTTCCAAGCGGTGTCTTCTCTGATCACTGCCCATGGGGTGACCTCTTCACACTTGTAGAGAAGCGCCAGGTATCTCAGTCGGGCCACACGTAGCACTGTCGAGGGTGATGGCAAACGAAGTTGTGTCATCAACTCTTCATCAGTGATCTGTTGATCATGCGGAAGCTTCAGAACACGTCTGTAAAGCCGCATGTATGCACTGTGAAAGAAGTGCTTGTTGGCCTTGTCCATGAGGGTCCAGGACTCAGTACCATAGGTGATTTTACTGACCACCAAAGTCTGGAACAGCTCTCCTCGCTTCGCCTGTGAGAGACTTGGATTTTGAAATAACGTCTTGCGATGTAAGTTGAAAGCTGCATGTCCTTGGGCAATTCTCTTGCGCATCTCCTGTCTCGTCTCGCCACTGTGGTGGACGATCCCTCCCAAATGCTGGTATTGACCAACAACAGAGATCTCTTGCGTGGTCCCTTCAGTCAGGACATTCATCTTGCCTGTACTGTGGGGACCAAAGTACTTCTGTCTTTGGGCACGTGCTCCTCGACCTCTGAAGGCAAACAGGATCTCACTTTTGCCCTTTTGTAAATTGGGCGTGACACCATGGCTGCAGCATACATCGAGTAAAATGCCACAAGCGATGCCGGCTTTGGACTCAATCGCATTCGCTGATGCTGCTGAGAGGGTGATGCAGAGGTCATCCATCCAAGTGGGCCCCATATAGAGTTGAGCCTCCTGTTCTTGTGCTGAAGGGAATAGGCCAGCTGTGGGCGCTGAAAGGAAAACTTCTATCAGGTCAGCCTCGATCATCTGTGCCTCCACATTCTTCAAAATTCTGGCAAACATGTACCCGAACACCACGTCTGCGAAGGGATCACCTGGGCGTGTACCAACTGCTGTACGTATGCAGTCTGTCTGTCCAGCTACCCAGAAATGGGTGTCAGTGTGGAGGGCCAAAAGGGCTGTCTGCAGGTGATTGGGAAGACCTGCTAGCTGTGTGGCTGCTGGAAGGCTCATGAGGTCATGGAGGTCATGTAATACATGTTGATCCAAATGAAGCCGGCAAGCAATCTGGCCAAGGATGTCATCACTGATGGAGCCGCCTACTGCTAAAGGTCGAAGAACTCGATAGAATGCTTCTTGTAGATCAAGAAAGATTAGAGCTGATGATGCATGGTTTTGTTTGGCACGTCTAAGAGATGCTCGAACATGATGAACTCCAAGGCCAACTGGTACTCGTTTTCGTCCACCAATCTGGCTCTTTTGCAGAAATTGCTCATAGATACTTGATTGCGTCTCACGAAGTGCTCTGTGAAGTGTTTTGCCCACGTGGGAGCTAATGAGCAGTGACCGATAGGAGCTGCAGTCATGTTGTGCTCCTTTCTTCTTCCAGGCAGAGACCAGGAGGCCTCCTTTATGGATGAGTGCCTCCTGCCCATGGGCTACCAGTTTGAGCATCTGGGTGTAGGTCAAACGGGCCAGGGCAGCCGGGTGACCATGACATAGTTCCGGCGGAACATCGTCTGCTCCAATAGCCTTGCCTGCACATACCCTGCGGTAGGCTCGTTCTAAATCCACCAAAGTGGGAACATCTTCTGGACGCAGATGAAGGCTCTGGGGCATGAAGTTCTCCAGATTCTTCCGCCAAATGTTCCACAGGTCGGTCTGGTCCATCCTCGTGCCGCCTTCCATTGCACCAAAGAAGTTGGCCCATCGGTCAATGAGCTCCTGTGGGGTTTGACATGGTCGCCCATCAGAATCATGTACAATCGGTAGTGGCGAGACACGCTTGTGCTTGATGTTGGTTGGTCCCACAAGCGGCTTGAGAGTCTGCAGAATGAGGCCTGCATGGGCATCCTCAGGGATCTCCTCAATCGCTTGTTGCAATGCCAATTTCCTGGCCCGACGCAGGCTCTGCCGTAGTTCAGCATTGGTGAGCTGGTAATACACACCATGTTTCAGTTGTGCACATCGTACAGAAACATGGAAAGCTGCACCCGGTCGCTCCTTCGATGAACCCTTCCAGAGAATGAAAGTTTGGGCCAGCAGTTCACGTACTTGAATACGGCGTAGCTGTCGAAGTTGCCTGCCAGCACGAAGTTTTTGTGTTCGAAGTTGCCATATCTCATCTGTGATGAAAGGCTTCTTCGGGCCCTGTTGACGCTGCGGAAATGAGCTGCTCATAACGTGCTGCAAATGCTTGTTGCAATGTTCAACTTGGGTGGCAATGTCCGTGGACCACGCCGGTGGTTTGTAGTCAAGGAGCAAATCCTGCAGATTGCTACGAAGGACATCGCCTCGATCATAGAATCTGGTTGAAGGTCTCTGTGAGGGAGTGTACTGTGTGAAGCACCTCCATTGTACTTCCAGCCCTACCGCAGTGTGGTCACCTGCATTGCCCAGATCTAAGTCTGGGATAGTTCTTGACAGTGTGCAGGACGGGAACCATGACACTGGTATGGCAACATAGTCAATGCGGTGGCCTCGCCCTGTTGCGGGGCAAACCCAGGTTTCATGTTCTCCTTGATGACAATGGCTGGTGGCTGGAAGACAAAGGTTTTGTGTTGAAAGTAGTTCTCGCAGGCAGCTCGTGCCGCTTGTTGTTGAGTCATCGTTTTGAAAGACATGGCATCCATCATTACGTCCACTTGCAGCATTGGCATCAGCTAAGAGGACCAAATCTGATTCTCCAACAACCGCATGGAGGAGCGTTGTGAGGTTGTGCCACCATTTTTCACGTTCAGAAAGTGGGATGCCACTCTGTGGCGCATAGATCACTGCAATCCAGAAATCGAGATGATCATTCTGGACATGTACAATGATGTAGCGTGGGTCAGCATGTGTCACCACAACATGAGAGCGGGCAAGGTATTGTGGTTTGCCTCGACACCATCCATAAGGCTGTGCAAGGTTAATCCACAATTCGACACCATGTTGTCCTTGACAATCTCCTCCAGCAAGTCGCAAAACTTCCTCAGTGATAGAAGTGCAGGGAGATGTGCGCGTCTCTTGGAGGCCAAGGAAATGGAGATGCATCTGACGAAATTGTCCTCGTACATAGCTTAATTTCCCTGGGACACCCTCTTCGCCTCGGTAGAACGTACGCACATTCGCAGTTGCAAAACTGAGGGAAATGTCAATCTTGGAGGCTGTCGACCTTGAGCATCTCTGAGCCGGTTCTGTTGTGTTCGGTGGAAGGTCCGGTGGTAGTAGAGCAAGTCCACCATCACATAAATCTGGAAGATCTCGATCTTGGGAGAGGATCATCCACAGGATGCGTAGTGTACTGCCAAATGTCTGAAGGTCAAGTTGTTGGCGCGGCAGATAAAGGCTGCTTTTGGCTTCCAATTTGGCAAAGAAGTCCACTAGCTCGTTGAAAGGTTCCCCTGCATGACTCCGGGTATGCGCAATCCGCAGATGATCTTCGGGCAGTATGGCTTCAAGAGCTTGGAAGGCCGCTCTGAGGTGTTGGAAAGGGGCCGTAGGATGCGCTGCACCTACTCTACCGGCTGCCTGTCCTCCAGCCAGCTGAGAGTCAGAGATAAACACTGTAGGGATGCGGTGATTCTGCGCAAGCCTCCACAGTGCACTCCACAGAAGTGCTTCGGTCTCGGCAGCATCTGATCCAATGTGGTCAGTGCCCGCATGATGAGGACGATCCACTTCATAGAGGATCTGCTGGCATGTCAATCCGATGAACTCTAGTTGTGGCTCCTCAACGGTCTCTGTCGTGTCATATTTCTCTGCAAACACGGCCAAACACCAGGCGTCACTCACGTCATGGAGATCAGTCCACAAGGGGGATTGGTGTCTCCTTCGACTCTGTGAGGAACCATCAGTATAGATGACAATGCGATCATGTCGATCCAGAGGCTTGCATTTTTGTACAGCCTGTTGAATGAATTCTGGTACATCGTATGGCGTGATGTCCTGAATCATCTGCAGTGGCTTTGCTGTGAAAAACCTGTGGAGCTCATCACAATCAAACGCAAGAAGAAAATCAGTCTCTGGTCGTTCAGCCTTTGGTGTGGAGTAAGGTAGCGTCATGTTGACTTGGAGAGGTTGCTTCTGCGGCCATGGTGTCGGCGTCCGATCCATCTGTGGTCCTGGGTCATGTTGCGGCTCAACATTGCGAAAGTGAAGCATCACGATGCATGAAGTGACAATGTCGCGCTCCACAATGACAGCTTTGCGATAGCCCTTCTTGCTGAGAACTTTCATGTGCACAAGATCGTCTTCCGCAGCAGGTCCATGTTGCACATGTATTCCATTTGGCTGCGTGACATCTTGATTGCAGTAGATATGCATCTGTTGGCCATGATAGACTCTGGGATTGAAATAGACTGCATCATGTTGTCCACATTGATAGGCTTCTCCTTCATATCCCCAGCATCTCAACTCTCGTTGCACAGCAATTGGATATCCGGGGGCCTCAACTTCCACAAATGTGGGCAGTTGAGAGGCAGAACGAAAAGTTGGAGGCCAATGGACATAGACGATGACCGTGCCTTGTCCGACCAGGTCCTCTTCTGGAGGAGATTCTTCACAGGGTAGGTCTTGGTCATTGGCTTGACGTGGCCCATGGGTGTGAGCCACCAGCCCATGTGTTTGGCGCTCACGTCTCAGTCTTGTAGCCCTAAGCTGCAGCAACGCATGACCTCCTTGTTGGTTCTGAAAGGTGGGCCTTGGCTGCATTTGTAAAATGATGCTTTGTCCATTGCGTGCAGGGAAAGCCACACCCATTCGAATGTAATAATTGCCGTACCAAGCATGGCAAATCATGGGTGATCCTGTCATGATGCAACGTCCTGCCAGTCCCAAAGCAAATACCAGGTTTTGTAGATGCATGTGTTCATGTGTTGTGATTGCAATCTGCATGGTGAGGGTGCCAGCTGGTTGCGTCACATCCAGGACTGTGGTCAAGATCGTGGCAAAAACATCATGGGGCCTTTGTATCAAAAGCACATGTGCCGCCGTCTCTGCATCATTGTTTGGCGGAGTTGGCGTCACAACCTGAATGATCGAATGCGAGGCTGGGTCCAAGAAATCTCGCCAGGCGTGACGGATTTGGGCTTCCCACTGGGAAAAATCTTCGTACAAACGTACTGATCTGGGCTGTACGCAGGTCCAAAAATTTTGGTTGTGGTGATCGACGAACCATGTTTGAATGGATGCAGAAGCCGTTTCACCCTGCCAGCTAAATGCCGTACGCAACCAGTGCTGATGTAGTTCTTGAACTTCTTCAGACAGGATGTGTATGTTTGGCACTGCCGGGTCGAAAGCTGGAGCTGCAGGATTGAATTGGAAATCTCCCTGGGTACATCTATGCACAGATGAAGACGAGTTGAGTCCATCGCTGGGCAACTGGGCTCGTCGCCATCGTGTGCTAGTGCGCTGCATGAAGTCTGTGTGGTCCTCGTCAGCTTGAAAAAGGAGTAGTGGCCGGATCTTGATGACCAGCCCTGCAGCACGTGGTACTTCTTCCCAATCATGCATTGCAAAAGGTAAATCTCCCAATGTGATAGAGCATAGTCGTGATTGGCAGACCAAATGCATCTCTGCTGTCCGGAGCACCATCTGGGCAGTCATGATGTTCGGCAGGGAATGTGCAACGTGTTGTGTGCTGTCGCCCCGTGCAGTGGCCGTATAGACAGTGATCAGTCCAACTCCATGTTCTGGTCTTTGGGATTGTTCCAGGATCAAATGAGCAAGAACACATTCTGTCATGGCACACGGTGGCGATGGTCGGACCAAATGAATTGTAGTGGCAATCATTGGATCAATGGTGTCCTCCCATAGTGCTAACACTTCTTGCTTCCATTGATTTGGATCTGCACCAAGTCGAATGGGACGTGCATCACGACATAGTCCTTGACGCTGGTGATGTATGTACCATGTGTCAACATAGGCAATGAGTCCTTCATCACTACATTCAATGAGGGCTTCACGTTCAAAAAGGGAGATGAATCGCTCAAGGTCACCACGATGAAAATCTTGAGAGGGCCTTTCTGGTGGATCCGCTCTTCCATTCGAAGGTGTATCCCCAAGCAGGTTGACCGTGGTGACATGAGAAGGTGCAGTTTTGTACATGTCTGGCTTCAACGTTTGAAGAGCACGTGAGCAATCATGTTGCAATTGACACATGGCTGTTTGGAAGAGTTCACTTTCCTCTGATTCTTCCTCATCATGGAGTGATCCCTCAGTGTCATTGATGTCAATTTCCAAATCAGACAAGCACGTCTCCGGGTTCTCAAGCTCGCCTGCAAAGATTTTGATGTAGTCACCGTCGGAGATGTGGATGTCCAAATTGGACTGTCGATCCAGTGCAAGATTGTTCCGCCAAACGTGACAGAGCTGTTCCTGATCATGGCATAGCGTGCCCATTCCCAGCTCTTGCAAAAGACCAAAGCGTGTGGTGATGTACGGGACCCATGCCACAAAGCGTCTGAAGGGCGTTGGTTGGACACCTTGAGCAATATGTAACTCTCTGTCAACCAAGACCAGGCGTACAAAAGGCGTGGGTCTAAATTCAGTTCGTTTCTGCAATAATAAGCAGTGGAGATCTACTTGGACGTAGTCCTGGGGTCTCTGCAGCACCGCAATGACTCTCAGGATCTCATTCTTGCTGGTGTCCAAAGTGATGGCCAAGTGCTCAAAAAGAGCGTCTTGATCATGCCATGGGAGCATCGCAGATGTTGATGTGCTGTCCATGGTAAAGATGACCGTTCTTCTCCAATCAGAGCTCGACATTGTTGATGATGGAGTTGAGGAGGTTGAGGACACTTCAATGGGCGCTCTTGAATGAGATGGCTTTGGTCTTTTTCCCATGAAGGAGACTTCATCTTCAGGTGCATTGTCCGGAGTTGATGACGATGCAGGCCGTGGATGGTCTTCTTCAGGAATTGTAATGTCATCTCCTGTCGTTGTGGGTGAGTTCCATGAGTGACCTGCTCCTTGTAGTCTCCGTTGTCTAACTCTCCTGCAGAGATTCTGTTCTGCTTCTTGGTCAGTGAGCGTGGGTGGGATGCGAATTTGTATGCCAATCCCTTGATAGACATCAATATCTGTGTCAGTTGGATGTTGGTGATGTCCAATTTGGATGGTGCATGAGCCAACTCCTTGTTGTTCTCGTTGAGCACAGATTTGATCCACGCTGGCCAATTGAAGCACTCGTGCAGGAGAAAGACGTAGTTCAACAGAATGAGCTGTGTCGTGGAACGTTGTCGTAGGGTCCATGGTATGCACAGCTGTTATGAGACATGCTGCCCGTTCAGGACTCATGTTGATGAACAATGACTGTCGCAATCGTGGCTCTGAAGGGGAAGCTTGGTGGCTGCGGGCGAACAAGTGCAACTTCCAAAGGCGCATTGTTGTCCACCAAGTCTTCCCAAATGAATTTGATGTCATTGTGCCACTCTTGCCATTCCATATCAAAACGCAAAATTCTCGGCTCATCGTGGAAACGATGCGTCTGATGGTTGATGAAGTAGGAGCTGACCATGATGGTTGGACCCTCTTCTTCATCTTCAACAGTGCCTTCTTGTGCAAGAAGTTGAAAAATATCTTGGAACCATGCTGGTTGTGCTTCAGGACCATGATGAACTCCATGTCCTGTTGTCGGAAGATTGGAAGCAGGACCAGAATCTGGGAACACACTGGTCGTGGCTTCGGTGGCATCACGGGGACAAGACCATGTTGAGATGTCAGAAGGTGACGATTCTTCACGCCATCGGATGTCGTAGGAGCCTCCCCTGAGTAAACCTGCGCTCCAAGGCATGGATCCACTTCCAATGCAAAACTCTGGAACTGTGGCCTTGTACATTGTGAGGACATTCATAGGACCCATCAGAACGTCAACGTCAGGAGCAAAACCCAAGCTCTTGCGTGATGATGGTGCCCATGTGGATGTGCTTCTTGCTCTCATAGTGCCTTGATGTAGTCCGTCATAGGATCCCAAGTCCAAGGCCAAAGACCTTGCATTTTCAATGGCCGCATACTCACTGACAAAATTGGGCTCATCGACAATGCTGTGGGACCACTTGAGGACGGCAACATCACCTGGGATCATGTTGAAGTCATTGGCAATGGGCTTCAGGTTGGCATACTTTGTAGTCATACTCAACCAGCCTTGCCAAAAGACTGCCCAGGAGCAGAGGGTTCCATAGGCAGATCTTCTTCTTCTTTGGGTTGCCCTGTGCGTTGTCTTTTGGCTGAATGGGCCTCCTCTGCCACCATTGCTTCCGCTTCCCAATGGAGAGATTGCAGAGAAGTCGCCAGTCCTTCCATAGTCTCCGTGATCTTGATCGAGGCCTGTGCCGCAGCAGACATCTCCGGGTCCTCGGTCTCCTCGTCTGATGTGATGTTTTGTACATCCCCTGAGTCCAGCTTGGCCATCTTGGAATTCTCCAAATCCTTCTTTGCGGAGATGAGTGTTTCCTTGTGGACATTCACTTCGTGTTGAAGCTTCTTCTCCTGCTCCATAAATTGGGCAGCATAAGTTTGCCAGAGCTGAACCGCATCGGACAGGAACTTTTTCCACATGGCATGATGCTGGCTTCTGGCGAGTACTGCTTGGTCGTAGTTGTGCCTCGCATTGTCTAAAGCCGTGACTGCCGCATGGAGATCCGTGGAGGTTTGTTGGCCGTACTTGGTCAGGACTTTCTGGACTTTCTTCTGCATATCTTCCGGGAGTTCGGACTGTCGTCCTCGCATCATGCTCATCAAGCCACGCACTTCGGCATCTGCCTCGCTCATTGATCCTGTCGCCACAGCAGGCATCTTGGGCAAAGGTGGTGCCGGCATCGTTGGCATGGTTGGAGCTGTTGGCACTCCCACATTGGCTGGAACCGGCGGCATTGGCGCCGGCATCTTGGCCATGTTTTGGGATGGCGGTGGTGGTAGCGGAGGTAAATTCCCCGGCATCATGGGCATGGGATATGGCATGGACGGATTCGGAAACATTGGCTGCATCTGCGGCATTGTTCCCATGTAGGCTGGTGCCATGGTGGGCATCATCATCTGCTGAGCAGGTGGCATCCCTTGTTGTGGCTCCTGCTTTGGAGTCTTGTTGCCTTTTGCACTCTTTGGCCTCTGTCGTTGTCGAGGGGACGGTGTGCGACCTCGAGCATTCGACGTCTGCCAATGCGTTTGCCAGTCCTGTTGTTGCCATGGTGACTGTTGATAGTGCCCGTACTCCTGATTCTGCGGCTGCTTCGAACCGTGGATGTAGGAGTGGTCGATCACATTCTGCCATGGTTGCTGGCAGTTGACGCAATACTGCGCACTGTGTTTTCTGAGCTGTTTGCACATTCTGCATTTCCATGGGGTTCGATCTGAGGTCGCCATTGAGGAAGCAATCGAGCGTAGGAGCCCTGTGTCCCTCGAATGATGAGCACCGAGAACTTGTAGAATTCGCCTCAGATTGGCAGGTGAAAGTCGTCGTATGCCCCGACGATGTAAGAACCAAGCTCGTCTGGCCAAAGCTCTTTTCCTGCGCAGCTGTCGACGAAATGTAGCAAGAGTCGTTGTTGGAACCTTGACACTCCCACGGAGCAAAAAAGGGGGTAGCCACAAAGAAAACACCCTTGAAGGCAAGCAAGATCGCAAAGAGAAAGACAATCAAGTTGACCATGTAGTTTCACACACTGACCTGGAACGTCGCAAACGACTGGAGGACAATGTCAAACTCCGTCAATATGCAAGGCCCGAGCGTCAGGTGGAAGTCAAAAAGGACCGGTTTAGGCAGAGAACCAGTTAAAACCCGTCCCTGAGCGCTTCGGCTCAAGGGAAAATAATTTCGAGCGCACGCCCCACGAAGGATCCGGAAGCCAGGTGCCTTGATGAGGTAGAGCACGTTCGAAAAAGACAGTCTGGATGAGCAAAGGTGGCACCGGCTTGCTCTGAACCGGTGGAGCACAAGCAAAAGCAAAGGCCAAGAGGCTGCTCCAGAAACAGCTATGGCCCGCGGGGAAAGGCGAAGCCCCGCTAAGGTAATCGACAGATCAGACACGTGGGGCGCTGAAAAGCCAAAACCTTATGCATGTATATATCTATATATATATATATACATATCAGTTTTTTATGGGCCATCGGATGAATTAAACCACTGCAATTTCCAACCACAGCTCTGTAGGTGGAAGCTGCCAGCTGCAATGGCACCTCAGCTGTCCATATCTTCCCTACGCCTGGGGTAAATGGGGTACCCTCTGGTGAACTAACATAGCAATGGAAAATCACCATTTTTAATGGGAAAATCCACTATAAATGGCCATTTTCAATTGCTATGTTAGTTCACCAGAGGGTAAACGATCCACAAAAAGATGTGGAAAACTAGGGAAACTTTGAGAAAACGATTTTTAGAAATAGTGAGATCTCCACATTCGCAGTGGTATGTTTACAGGGACATTCGCAGAGTTCAAGAAAATCCTGAACTCTATTTAGAGACTTCAAATCTAAGCGTGAAGAAAGTTGAAATCTGTTTTCTGAGTGGTCAACATTCCAGGTTTGCGCGAAATCTCATTGGTTGAGATGTTTTCTTGATGGCGAACAAAGAAGGAGAATCATATCAGCTCAAAAGTGGGATTTGTCAAAAAAAGGGTTGGATTCACATTTATTCACCAATGAAAGGCGGGAGACAACCAACAGAAATGTTACCAGGAAGCAACAGGTACGGTAAGGACTCTAAGGACTAGGGCAACGGATATACAAAAGTGGGACGAGGACCAACACAGGCTGGGAATTTCCCGAACATCAATGCCGGTACCAGAAACAGTAGTGGTATATAAAGGTATATATAAAATATACGTGGTATATAAACTATGGCATATATATAACTAATAACTATGGTATGGCATATATATATATATAAGCTGTATAAACACTATATGTAAACATATGGTATATAATGGCATATAAACCTTGGAACTTCCAACTGCAATTGATTCTGTGCATGACAGTCCATTGCATACATCTACACATTTATATATATATGTGGGATATACATCCAACATATGATATATATATATATATATATATATTTGGTATATACACCATTTATAGTTGATTTTCCCACTAATAGCATGGTGATTTTCCATCGTTTTTTCTATGTTTACATCCGCCCCCGTGGCGCGGGCACGTCCCAGATCTGATCGAAGCAATGGGCCGCGGGACGCTGGGCAGAACGTGGCGGCTGTTAAGCGGCGTTCGTTCAAACGGCGTAGAGAGATCGTAACCCCGAAAAAAATGATGAAAAGAATGGTTTCATATAATGGTTACTATAATATGTATATATGTATATGTATATAATGACAATAGTAATCATAACAATAATAATAATAATATAAAAAATGTAAACTTACTGGTGCTAAATGCAGGGAAATTTCGGGAATGATCCATAATCACTAGTAATAATAATCCCAGCAACCCCCAGCAACCCATCCATTCCCTACGTTTAGCACCAGTAAGATCATGGTTCAATTTATCAACTATTCTGGTAGGATTCGACTTTCCTATTTGTTTTGGTGGAGATGGTTACTAGAATATATACATACATATATAATAACAATAATAATAATAATAATAGTATAAAAAATGTAAACTTTATACATTATATATTAGTATAATCCCAAACCTTGGAATAAATATATATATACATATTTGGCACTAGCTGGATGTGGCTAGAATTTCACATCCAGCTAGTGCTCAACTTCTCAACTGCAAGCCCTCATTCTCAGTGAAAACGCCACACAAACATGGCTTCCCCCTGCTAATATTGGTATATATGGATATCCATATAGTGTGTATATATATATATACATATACATACACTTCGTCTCAAAGGTGAGGCTCTGCTATGACAAAATCTCTGAAGGACCCCAATCATAGTCTGGAAATGGGGTATAGCCCAATTTTGGCCACTGTTTTTGGGAGAATGATTTAACCCATGGATTTAGGGAAACACGGTTTTCAGACAAACCCATATGTTTTGCGGAATGCCCGTGGTTCCAGCATCCTTAAATCAGGATCAACATTGGCAACACCTACGACATGAAGCAGGATGACCGAAACCCAAAGACGGTCAAGGAGCATGTTGACTGGATCAAAAGTCAAGGACTGGGAAGTGCTCGAAATATGTGTTTTTTTTCAAAGGCCAAGTTTCAGAGATGATAATGTTGATAGGTGGATTTTCATCAATTGGATTTTTCCCAATGTTATGTCATTTCAATAGGGAAAATGATGATAGCCTTATATACCATTACATAGATTTTTGCGTGCCCTACTTTCAGATGGAAGCAGATTGATTTTTTGGGTGACAAGACCAAATAGGCTAGAATGCAACTTTTTCGCATCCACAATTGGCCTCAAAATATGATCAGGAAATTATAACCTGGTTGGTGGTTTGGAACATGTTGTTTTTCCATTCAGTTGGGAATGTCATAATCCCAACTGACTAATACTATTTTTGAGAGGGGTAGGTATACCACCAACCAGTAACTGTTTTGATCCATTATCCATGCGTGCTTTGGGCTGTGGGACTACATCCTTCAGTTGAGCACCCTGAGAGGATTCACCCATGTCCGACTGCCGGTGACTTGGGGAGACAGTCACTTTGATGCAGGTCACCGGTGTAGACACTGGATGCTGCTGCCCAGATGACATTGGCTACGTTGGTTTATAACTCATATATACTCATATAAGTATGTAAGTATGGTAAGTCTTGTAAGTGTGGTAAGTATGGTAAGTATGGTAAGTATGATTTGTGGTAGATATATTTGGGTAAATTATAACAACCTCACTGTTCTCCCTCACTGGAATCATTGTTAGTAAGGGAAATCATCCCCAAATGGCCCAACTATTCAGACTAGTGAAATATTATAATTTACCCAGAAATATCTGGTGCTGTTCATATCCATTAATGGTATTAAGATCCATTAATGGTGCTTAATAATGCTTGATATATCTATACTGAATGGGGTTGGTCACTCTTCAAATGGGAGAAGAGTTTATGCGGAAGAAAAAACGGCTCTGTCATGGGTGAATTAGTAATGGGTTGTTTTCATGGGACAGTTAGTGGGAATATGATGGACATATTTATGATATGAATGGTTAAAATTGGTAAATGCAATGGGATCATGGATGATGGATATATTTGGATATATCATAAATGAATATACCCTCTGGTAAACTAACATAACCATGGAAAATCACCATTTTTAATGGGAAAATCCACTATAAATCACCATTTTCAATAGCTATGTTAAATTACCAGAGGGTAAATAATCCCTTTCTGGGGAAAATTTGAATGGCCACGAATGGCATTTGTCGCGTTGGTGACAGATGGCGATATTGGGCAGCAGATGGTTTTGTCCTGTGGAAAATGGATGATACTGTAGCCCAAAAAGTATCCAAAAGTCATAGAAGAATTGGAAGGGAAATGAAGTTGCTAGGAATTCAGAATCTATTTGGATCTATGCAATCTATGCCTATTTTTTATGCTATGAATTTATGCTCGAAACCTGGACCTAGCTCCACAACTGGTCTGCAGGGTTTTGCCAGCTCCAAAGTGTTGATGTGTTTGTTGGAGTCCTTTTAGCACATATAGATATAGACATAGATATACATATTACATATTACATATTAAGCATTACATATTACATATACATATATCATATATATAATACATAATACATAGTACATTATATAACACACATAATACATATAGTATAGTGTGTATATATATATGGTATAGTATATATATAACATATATCTATTGTACATTATGTATATATATATATATATTATAGTATATATTACTACTATTATTATTGTTATTGTTATTATTATTGTTAGTAGTTTTATTATTAATATTATTGTTAATATTATTATTATCATTATTATTACTATTATTATTAATATTATTATTGTCATTATTATTACTATTATTATTAATATTATTATTATCATTATTATTTTTGCTATTGTTATTATTATTATCACTATTATTATCATTATTATTATCATTATTATTTTTAATATTATTATTATCATTGTTATTGTTATCATTATTATTCATATTATTATTATTAATATTTTTTATTATTGTCATTTTTTGTTATCATTAGTGTTATTGTTTTTATTATTATCAGTACTATTATTATCATTATTGTTTTTATCATTATTATTATTAATATTATTATTGTTATTGTTATTATTATTGACATTATTATTGTCATTATTATTATCATTATTATTATCATTATTATTAATATTATTATCATCATTATTATCATCATTATTATCATTATTATTATTGTTATTGTTATTGTTATTAATATTAGTATTAGTATCATTATTATTATTGTTATTATAGTACAGTATATATAACATATATCTATTGTATATTATCTATTATAGAATATATTTATTGTTATTATTATCACTATTATTATTGTTATTGTTATTAATATTATTATTATCATTACTATTGTTATTGTTATTAATATTATTATTATCATGATTATTATTGGTATTTCAGTATAGTATATATATATAACATATATCTATTGTATATTACATGTATTATAGTGTGTATATATATATGGGTATAGTATCGTTAAGAGCTTTTTGCAGTGTTTGAGAACTTATATAAATCATAGAAGTTGCGCACGTTCCATAGCAGTTGTGCACGTTCCATAGAAGTTGTGCACGTTTCATAGGAGTTTTGCACGTTTCACAAGCCCCCTAATAACGTTCGTGTTCAGCTGCTGCGGAATGGACTCAAAACCGAAGCTCTTAATGATACTATACCGAGATATATATATATATATATATTTGTTATTATTATTATTATTAATTATTATTATTACTATTATTAGTGTGTATATCGTGTGGTGTATATAGTATAGTGTATATATATATATAACATATAGCTATTATATATACATATATATATATATACATACATATCCATGTCTAGCCTCGTGACGGAAATTGGATGTCCCAGGTTTCGATCCGAACTCTGAACTCACGTCTCAAGTCACGGAAGTCGTGGATCACGCCATCGGCCTTGGACTCTATGCCACTGGGCCAGTCCAACGGCGCCCGTTTGGAACCAAAGAAACAACGGGGACAAAATGGGGAAAACCCAAGAAAAATGGTGAATATATGGGAAAATGTTTAGATGGAGTGATGTTTTTGTGAATATGTTCTCAGGATTTTTACAGATGGAGTGATGGAATGTGAAATGAGATGTGGCCAACAATGTGTGTTAATCACAGGGATTCAATGGTAAACATCAGGGATTTTGGATACCCCAGGGGATATCCCATAAAATCTCCTTGGCAATGGGGGATGACATATTGATCAACATGTAGATGAACACGAGATACATCATTCTTGAAATGGAATACCCTCTGGTAATTTAACAATGGCCATTTATAGTTGATATACCCATTCAAAATGGTGATTTTCCACAGTTATGTTAGTTTACCAGAGGGTATCACCGAATTTGAAGCGTTTGATAAATACTACGGAAAGTGTAAGATTTGATCTTCTATCTCTGGAGAGACATGGGCAAAGATGTCATCGCAGCGGGATGGGATGCAGATGTTCCCGGTGCGATGTCCGCTGGGGAATCTTGTGGACGATTGGAGATTGGCCATTCGATTTTGGTCCGCTGAAAGAAAGCGCTTCCCAATTCACCTTAGCACCATGTGAAAGCCGAAAGAAAATCATAGTTATATAAGATACTAACCATATCTAACCATTATATCATACTTATGTTGATAAAATAATATATATATATATATTGGTATAGCTAACCAAAAATCAGCCCTGCATACCTACCATCCTAGTAATTTTTCATCGATATCACCATGGCACCATGGGGGGTTCAGACGCATCGTTGCGGAGGTCGTCATCAATACCCATCATGAAGCCTGGCTGAAGGAACACTACGACGGTTCCAAGTACCTCGTCGAGAGGGGAATCACCACGAATGGAGCAAAACGAATGAAGTAGTTATAAGAATAGAATAGAAAAAAGTCATTGAATCATATTTGTTCTATATAGTTGGGATGGATACATAGTTTTATATAATATAACTGTAAGTCATTGAATCATATTAAATAAGTCGCAACACTTTGTTCTAACTAGCAGAATTGAGCCATAGAGGATAGCTGCTATCCACCGTTCATGAACTGATCCAGTCATGATCTCCTTAGTGCAGGCAAGTTCCAGTCATGACAGGCAAGTTCCCTGAAGGAGTTTCTCTGATAATTTTTCTGGGGGAGTTTCTTAACACATGATCCAATGGTTGCGACTCGAAAATTCATAAGATTTAAGACGATTTAAGATCCTAAAAACTGCCAATTGGCTACTGAATCCCATTCTTTGAGCGATCTTCCAATTTTCTGTAGTATTGGTAGGTGTTGTGGGTGAAGCCATTCAGTTTTGATATGAAAACGACCCAAAATCTTCGTTGGAAGCTTCCACGTTCGAGGTATTTCAACGACCGCTTTTGGAGCCTTTGGCCGCTGGGTTTGTCTCCAAATCCAGGGAAAAAACCAGAGATGTCCCAAATTCCCATTGGTTGATTAATAGAGGGGTTTGAACAACCCCCTGAAAAACAACAGGTTTCTATGATGATTACCAAAAGGACATTATTGACCCCAATTTTGATGATTGATAATTTCATGTTTCCTACTGAAAAGATCGTTGGCGATATCTAAGTTCAGACCCCGCAACTGGAACCCGTTTTTGCATGGTCATCTTGTATAGAAATACGTATCCGTCCAAATGGTGTCTCGAGACTTGCCGATTTAACCTTCAGAGTTTTACTTCCAGATTGAGAAATCCTGATGTTTCTAGGGGTTTCGAGGTGGATAGGCTGAGAGGTGGCTAGTGGTAATGAACCACGAACCATCCCATAGAAATTTTAAAGTATCATACCATCCCATGTGGTAAAACGGTAAACCCCATAATCAATCCCCAAGTCATCACCATGACTTAAAAATGGTATGTTTACCATCCCCAGTCATGGTAGTTGTTTATGGCAGTGGTTGACCCATCCAGTTGGGGAGCGCTTGTTGCTGACGCACTATCCACGGGCAGACGGGCGGATGGGACCAGAGAAAATGGGGAAGATGTGGATTTGCTTAACCAAACAGATGAACAATATTAGACAACGATCCAACTAATAATGCCTACAAAATATGAGAAAACCAGATATGTTAAACATTGTTAAACTGTTATTCGCCAATCATATGAACAAGATTTGTGATTCATAGATCGTATGAACAAGATTTTCATCAATCACTACTAGCCACGAACCGGGGTTCATCCCATGAGAACCGGTGAAAAACAGACTGGGACTGCAAGCGCAAGCCGGTGAAATATTCAGATGTTTTTTACTATGGGATAAGTTCACCATGATATCATGATGAGATCATGATATAACTTTGATATAACTTTGATACAATCCAAATCTGGAACTATCTGGAACTATCTGCTTCCACTGCAGCCTGTTCTGTTTGTCTCACAGAAATTGATTCTTCCACTGCCCCAAGTGGTGCGCCTTGGAGGCACAACATTGCAATGCATTTTCAAAGCCGCGATCGTCACTCGAGTCAATGGTGCCTGGAGTTGGGGTTAAAAAAAAAAGGTGGCGTTGCGAAAAAACAGAGTGCCACAAATAAAGCAGTACGTACTTGGGCTCCAGTTCGTGGAATCGCCTTTTCAATCATCATAATCATCCATCCTATCACCATAGTATCCCATAGTTTTAGAGCTTAAAACTCCCATAGTTTTAGAGCTTAAAACACTCCCATTGTCGCCATCAGCCCTTGTATGTCCAGAATTTCTGCAAATCCCTCTATCCATGGTGATAAGACCACCCCCTGGTTTTTTTTTGTATGGGGATACCACTGAAAAGTGAGTCAAATGCTGCTTTAAAGCATTCAAATCACCAAAGCCTTGACTTCAGCTGAGGCCATCTAGTCTTTGAAATTCTGAATGTTCCTTGGCAAATCGCGGCCGAATGCCGAAAACCATCGCAGAGTAACGGGTTCTGCTTATTTTGGGGTGTTATTGGCTTCGGGATTGCTTGATGAGAATCGGCGGTCTTTGAACTTTGCCGATAAAAGTTGATTTTGCGATACATAATATATATATATATATATTCTTATATTATATGATATTACATTATATTATATTATGCTATATTATATTGTATTATATTATACTATATTATATTATATTATATATATTATATTATACTATACTATATTATATTATATTATATTATATATGTATACATATTTTATATATATATAGAGTGTGTACACATCTTTTTTAGCTGGGCGAATTACGCATTACGCATTCACTGGCATCCACGTCTCCCTGAGCCCAACGGCACGGGCGCCCTTGGCTTCCGTCGGGGGATCAATGGATGACAACATGTCATGACATGTCCAACTGGTTCAATCCGCAGTTTGGAAAAATCTCGAAGAATGCACGATTCGTATTCTTCAGTTTCATAAACACTTTTCAATGCACCGAAATGGAAAAGGAAAGCATTGTGATTGCCATGAGTTGCGGGCCCAAACTCCCATTTTGAGAAAACATATCTGGTTCTTCCTCAAATGTTGAAAATTGGGGGAAATCTCTGAATACGGGACCTCAAAAAGCACCCCAATCCGTAAT
>Ga0126342_10000187_pt1:35000-47500 | contig 52147 bp, 35 predicted proteins | sample Cyp1metagenome_FD_92528 | JGI IMG/M metagenome (GOLD analysis project Ga0126342, IMG submission 92528) | Coral microbial communities from Lord Howe Island, Old Settlement Bay, Australia - Cyphastrea 1 metagenome | ecosystem: Host-associated > Invertebrates > Cnidaria > Coral ...
ATGGAGACCCAGATGCGCTGTACATCAACATCATCAAGCACATCTACATGCACAAGAACAAGTTGTCACTAAAACATGTGCACAGGGGCATGTAGAGGTGTAGCACACAGGTGGGACTATGGGAGGCACTTCAGGGTGGGACTATTGGCTATGAACTATATGCTTGACCTCATGGGTGGCATGAAGATTCGGCATTGGGTAGTTCAACCAAAACTCACCAAGAAACAAACCATCGACAACGCAGCCCGCAGCGCAGGATACCAATTCATCAGAGACAAAGGCCCCAAGTCCAACAACAAGAATCAGTTTATGGAATGGACCGATGAACAAATCCACACCGCAGGCAGCCCCATTGAAAATTGGAATGAAGGAAAAGTCATCACAGCCTTGCAGAACTACATGAGAGGCAGACAAAACACAAAAACTCTAGAGTATTGGCCCTTTACCCTCCAGAGTTTCAAGGCATGGTTCTGATGATGATGATGATGATGATGGTGACTGTGATGGTTGCAATGATGATGGTGGTGATGATTGTGATGGCGCAATGCGCGTGATTGCCCGTACCACGGAATTGGATGTGCATCTGAGTTTGGCACGCGTGCGAGGACAAGGATGTGATTTTCGAAGCAGACGATCACAATCCTCAGAATGAGAAGGACTGCTGGATAAGATGCATGTGCATTCAGACTTTGCAGATGTTAACGATGCGTCTGTTTGAATCATGTTTTGGTTTGTGCACCACCCATGTCATTATGATTGTTATTGCAGATACCTGTCCATATCTGTCCATCATATTGTTGCGGCTGTGGCCACCTACACCGTGCAGCCGGTTCTTGTACACACCCGGCATGCGCATAAGCATATTTGCATATAAACATGTTTCCTTACTGCCGGGTCACCGGCACCCAACTCCAGGAGAAGGCACGCATTGAATCAATGGCGGGAGAAGTTCGTTCTCAGATATTCCCTGCATCTTGGCGCGGAGAGTTTAGCATCCCCACAGTTTCGACTGTTCACAACAATTGTAAGAACTGATCGGGGCCAATCAGTGTACCAATGCAGCCCTTGCATGAAACTCAGCAAGACCTCTGGACGGTGTGGAACCCCACCGGGTTTTCGCGAAGGGCAAGGACACCAATTGCACAATAGATTATGCATTCGGATGCATCAGGCATATGGTACACATTGCACCTGCATCATCCTGCATTTTTCTTCACCTCACCTTTTGATGCAGATCTGTCAGGAGTACCCCGGTCGTGCGGTGTCCAGCAAAGGCATTGGCCTCATCGAGATGCCAGAGGCAGGGCCAAGCGCTCAAGACACCAACAGAGGCCAACAGAGATCCGTGAAGCTTAATGCAGCCGATAGAGATCAGTACAAATAGATCAACAGATCAAGGCAGATAAAAGGTTACAGTATCGACTGAGGACAGCAGACATCAATAGAAATGAGTGAAAACATGACAAAAGACAAAGACGAAATAAGATGGAAAGAGGGATAGACAGATCAATACACAAGGGCAGAAGTCAATAGGCATGGATTAGAAGCGATCAATAGAGATCCGTAGAGCTCAAAAAAGCACAAAGCCATCAACAGTGATTAGCAGATATCAATGGAGGCCGGCGGATGTATGTGATATACTAAATTTTGTGTGTTCCATTAATGCCTGATTTACAACGCTCTGAGGTTTCAAGTACATGCATTCATGCAGTCCCCGCATGCCCTGCATGCCAAGCATACCCTGCATACTTGCTTAAAAGCCTGCATACATACCTGCATACATACCTGCATGCACACAGATGGACATGAATAGAAAATACGCCAGTCTCCGTTCATGGCCCGCATCTAGTCTCCCGTGTTTTGTGTTGTCATCCCCGCGCATCAGGTTGTGAAGACAGAAGTTGACCTTGGCGGCCCATCTGTTGCCCTGGCAAGTCTAACGCAGTCAAAATTGGACGAAACATGATGAAGTTGGATTTGAGCGCTTTGATTTGAGCGCTTTTTGCCTGGTTCCCGTCACCCTGAACAGTCTCACCGCAGCGATTTTGGCAGGTGATGTGTTAGGCAAATCACAACCAAAATGGTGACCCCATTTCTTGTGGTCACCCTTTATGGGGTGCAGCAACTAGAACAACATCAGGACCAAGGATCTTCGAAACAACAGCCATTCAAGACATGCTTAATCTTGCAGTATGGTTCTTTTGCTTCACACAAGCGGCATCTGTGCTTACTTGTGTATCCTGTTTGCAGCTTGTAGCACGCTCTGAGGAAAGGCCAATTTGGTTCCCCAAAACCGGACAGCAAACTTCCTGACAGACGAACACGTTTCACGACAGTAGAGGGCACATCCAGGATGAATGACTAGCAGGCATCCATGCATGAGCCTTGGGATTTCTTAAACAATATCTTCAGATTGCTGCATGTAATTGAGCATTGGAACTTTCGCACACAGGCATTTCACACCAGTATCATATTTCCCTCTATTATGCTGTATACATGGGTTCTGTCAAGTGTTGATCGTTTCGTTCGTTCCCTGCATCCGCCATGCCCTCCCTTTTGGCAGCTGCACTGGCAGCCGTCAAAAAAGACGCAGCTTGGCACAGCTACATGTGTTACATGAGCATGTTTTTCCTCCAGCTCGGATACTTCATGCTCAGGGCCGGGTTGCTTGTTTAGTTTGAACCCTTGTTGGGGGGAGCCCATATTTTGCCTAAGTTTGCCTTCAAGCCCAGGTGAAGGATAACGAACAGAAGGATCTCAAGATCAGTGCGTTGGCTTAAGTGAGTCACGACTGTTGGATTGAATTCTTGGAACGATAGCAGATTGAGTAGCAATCATTCTGGTGAAGCTGACTCCGGCAGCTGAATTTTTCAGAACCCCGAAGTGCACTGCATCTCAGGTATTATGCGGCACAAAGTGCACTGGCGCCACTCCCGCCAACCTTCCATGAAGGCCTGGAACACCGATACCACCGGTGGCACTGCTATCCATTTGCTAACAGCCTTTGGTTCGAACGCATCGGTTGCCCACTGCCAATGCTGGGAAGCCCTGACCTGGTTGCCGCTGCTGCCCAGGACCACATCCTGCGCTCAGACATTGAGACAGGTGAGTTCCTACGATCCTTCCAGGCCCAAATTCCATGCAGGGAATCCAAAAGGGCGCATTTGTTCCAATGAACAGTTGTTCGAAACGATGACAGTTGTTTGGCAACCCTGTGGCAATTCAAGTGCCACAGCTCTTGCAGGATGCAAATTCGTCCTGTATCATGGAGGGGGTCTGGCTTCCCCCGTTGCAGGACCGAGGTACTGGCAAGTCATTGTGAACAGGAGTCAATTTTACCTACATGCCTCAGTCAAAAAAACCTGGCGCGAACAAACTGCCATAGATGAATGCAGCAGGCTGCAACTTGTCATTGGAACCTTCTACAGATTCTAGATGATTCTAGTGGAACATCCGTGCTGCACTTTCTGAGTGCGACTGGAACATTGCATTCCAGAATGCATCCATTAATGATGTGAACTTGGTCATTAGGGCTTTGTGCAAGGAGAGAGAGCGCAAGCACCGCAAGCGGCGAAAGTGCAGACGCAAGGAATCTGGGCGGTTTCCCGCGCTGCCGTTCTTGAACAGTCTGTCTAAAACAGCATGCATCTTTCTTCATTTTACGTGCTTTGGCGAGTTGACGGTGCAACACTTGCGCATTCTCTTCATGGTCAGCACCGGACATGACTGACAGAGGTCCCATGGTGGTAACAATGGATAGTGCAGGTGACCGCCCCCTCTGACAGCATCATGTCAACCCCCAGGCGGAGAATCTGGTCCTCCAGGCAGTTCTTCTTCCAGATCAGGCTGTTGTTGCAGCCTTTCGGTTTGCGGCTTGATGGCACAGTGCCAGTTTCCAATTGCGGTTGGCATTGCCTACAGGTTGTGCTTATGGTTTACCCTGCAGTCTCCTTGTTGTAAGCGGTTGCATTTGGCCATAGTTTGTGCCTACAGGCAGGGGCACCGCACCCCATCCATGTTGTTTCTGGATGGACAGTGCACGGTTCCAGGGCAAATCCCAAGGTCCCCGCCCATGCAGCTCAACCAGAAGTTGTAAGCACAAAACAGTGAGCTTAAGGACGTTGCCCTGTTGATGCCCTATGGCTCAAATGGCAACCGTTGCCGTGTTGTTTCACTCGAACGAACGCATCGCCCGGCTCTGTTCTTTGTCCATCCGCAACCAGAACAGCGGTCAGCATTGGGCAGATCAATCAGTCAAACAGCGGGTGGTTCGATAAGAAAGACAGGTTAAAGTCAATCAGACCAATCCGTCAATTACAATAGATCAGTTTCACACCTGGAGCCCACGGGAGAGGACCAGGTTCACCTTGGGAGTTAACAAAGGCCCCCATGAATCTTCACCGATTCTTCAATGGTGTTCGAGAAAGACCTGATGAGCTCATCTAAGATATTGACTGCGAGCTGCCAGCCTGGCAAGTGCATCCACTCTTCTCAAATAGGGGCCAGTGAAATCGATCAACATTTTGGGAAACCTTTCAAGACAAGATTCCATTGCCACATTGGAAGAAACCCATGCATTGAGCCAGGAAAAAAAATCAAGATGTGATTCCATGAATGCCAAAGTTGCCTGGCCGGAATGCAGTGTGAGACGGGTAGGAATTGCTCAGTTGCACAATCAATCACATGAGTACAAACATGGTACCATGTATTGAAGGTCAGATTTGTTGTGCATAAACAATTTGACTGGACAGTCAGGACTATAAATGGCATGCGGTTGCAAGTTACCCTGCTAAAGATCAACTACAAAGATATACAGAGTAACAAACCTTGGGGCAGAGAAAAAGCGGAGTTTTTTTTGGGTATTTTCTTTTTGTTGTTGCACCCCAACAGAACGCTATTGAAACCGCACAAGAATAACACTGCCCAATTATGAAAATAGAAAGAGGAAACCAGTTTCAGCATTGTTTTTAAAATTTGCTTTCAAACCAGAATTCTCCCATATATGCCTGACGCAGTCGCATTCTGTTCAGATAATAAATATGACATTCTCCATCTCTCGTTGTCTAACAATATACGTACTATCTTATACTTTTATATGACATATATTGCTTTGTATGTCTTTATGTATACCTACATCCTCATGGTCTGCTTTTTTGGGGGCGTTTCGTGAAGTGCATTAATTTTGGTTGCTTCAGGAAATTTAAGTCGTTTCAGAAAAAAAGGTCGTTTCGTGGAATGCTGCTTTTGACCCTGACCTTTCACCCTCATAGGAACATTATGTAGAACATGCTGACTGACACGCAATTTATTTGACAAAACTTTGTTGCACTCTCATTTAAAGCCAAACTATTCGAATGAGGCTTGTCCAAGGACATCCAAGGACCCGGTACATAAGTTACTTTGGTTCTCCCAGGGCAATGGTTTACGCCCCTCAAAAAATAAAGGCGGTTCAACGGGAAAAAGGGCGTTTTCGCTGGGAAAAAGCGCTTTTTCGCCAGGGAAAAACGCTTTTTCATTTTTTCATGCTTTTCAATATTACATTCATGAATTATTTGTTTCGTTAATACTGCTGGAACGTTCGTGCACAATCATTCCAGACACCCAACCAATCAAAAACTAGATGTTGACAATACCAGGCAACACAAAAGAGCGCAAACGAAGTCAGGTAGCACTCTCTGGAGCTCAGAAGGTCCGTTGGAGCAATAAGACTCATGTAAACTGTCAATTTCTGAAAAATCAGTTCAGCCATCTTAAAATGGAAAAGTGCTCGCAGCCGGAAAAAGTGCCGTTTCAAAAAAATATCACATAATTCTGAAAGAGCAATATTTTTGCACGCTTTCGAGGTTCTAGGTATGAATCACACTATATTATATATATATATATAAAACCATAAGATTGTCAGTTGCAAATCAATTGTGGCACGAAAGCAGCGCAGTAGTCACCCCAAGAGTGTATTGAATTGGGTTGTGTGTAGCATACGTTGGGTGTCGGATTTTCAGCACTTGACACACCGTGAGGTTCTCAAACAGAGGCGTGGTTTGGGCTGGCGTCCAGTCCAGTGCAGGATTCATGTAGCCTCTAAAATGGAGGGATGATGAACCGGAACACGAGCGAATCCATTTTGACACTGGCCAAAGAGAACCAAAGTTCGTCATATACAGTGAAAATGTCAGGAAATATGAGGAAATTGGTTGACGCTGCACTTGCGGTTGCTATTTGAAAAAGCCAGTTATGCCACAAGCATCCAGGAAGCTCTTCACGAGAGTCCAAGTGGGAGCCTGGCGACTATCGGACTAGCTGATCATCCCACCTTTTGGTCGGTCTTGCTTAACTCATCCTCAGAGCGGAAGGGGTCCAGTTAGGCCATTCTTGTGCCATTTGGGGCTATGTTGGGGCTATGTTGGGGCTATGTTGGGCCAGCGCAGGGGCTAGGTTAGGCTCATGTTGGGCCATTTGGGGCCATTGTTGGGCCACACGGGGGCTATGTTAGCCTCATCTTGAAGGGTTTAGGGGCCATGTTGGGCCATTTGTTCGGGACAAACGGTTTCAACACTGCATTTTGGACTTGTGTTGGGCTTATATGAGTTGGCGTGTGGGGCTCATTTGTGGCCATGTTGGGGGCTGTGCTGGGCCGCACAGGGGCCATGCTAGGCTCATCTTGGCCCATTTGGGGCTGTTGGGATGTCTATCACTGATCATTGCAGGGCCCAAGCATCAGTCTAAAATAGGCACGCCTTGTGTTAAACATGGCAGTGATCCATATAAAATCCACCATTGTGACTTCCGAGATGAATTGGGATCTTCCATGAACCTTCCAGGGTGAATGACGCACGTTTCAGGCAACGGCCGGATTCCACCAAAGCCTGTGAGCAGCTGCTAGAATATCGTACGGAGGCCTGAAGATGGTCATGTCAACAAAACCCGAGAAATGCTGAGAAAATTTTCAGGGATGGCCTTGGCCTAAGGCAAACAACTTTTGACCTGGATTGCAGGATTGCTCCTGTCCTCTGACGATGTGTCACAACTCCACAGGTTGAGGCGGGATCAATTTCAGTGCCACTTGTACCCCAACTTGATGAGTGCAGATCGAACATGACCCAAACACCATGGGTTTGTTCGATCTTCAACTCGGACCTTTTGTTTTTGCAATTCCTTGTGTGGGAGGTTCTTTCGGTAAGGAGGCCAGAAGGATCCGCATGGAAACATCTTCATACCGATAGATGCAGATGGGATAGATTTGGATGCAATGTATCCTGCTGATTCCCGCTGCATTTCTTGAAAGTGTGAAATGCCTCTGTAGAAGACGCGTATGGACAGGTGATCTTTTCGTGTTTTTTAGTGTTATTTTGCTCTTTTGACCCCATGTTGGGTTGCCAATTTCTTGCAGCACATTGCTTTATACAGTCATACTTGCCCCATGAAAATAAGAGATGGTTTTCTTGCTTCAGTTTTTAGTGGCCACGCCACCCGCAGTTGTGACAACGCAACGGGTACCTGCGTGGCCAATGAGGCCTAACCTCGAGGCTGGTGCGGCAGGTGTTTCGTGTTGGTCCTGACTGGCCCTAGCCTGTAGTTTGCAGTGTGCCTTTGGTGGTCCCTTGTTTGAGGGAGAGAAGAGATCAGAAAAGATAGAAGAGAGAAGCGTAAAAATTGTGGACAATCGTCTGGAAGATTAGAAGGGAGAAAGGCATGGACAAAATTCAACTTGCTTGGTGATAGGGTAAGACTTGATGTGGCGAACTCAAGTCACCCGGCAGTCACTATCCAATTCATGTACTGATTGGAAATGATTCGAACAATGGCCCAGTTTGATTTTGAACCAGCTCGCTTTGCAAAGACGCTCAGACCCGCTTAAATCACGGAACCAGATTTTGAGCAAGACATTATATAATAATCAAACTTAGTTCGACACAGCTACTGCACATGCAACTTAAGCACGAGAAGAAATTGGGCCATCAAGATAATGAAGATGACTTTGGGCGGAATCCAGTACCCATGCAAAGCAGCATCAGAATCTCTAAACGGCTGTTATTGGTTCGCCAGACGAAAATCCATGCAGGAGAGACACGAACCGTTGGCCACGCCGGCAGCATGGAGGATGCTGAGCAGGAGATGGAGGGCCGCCTCAGGGTTCTCGAGATGGTTCAAAAAGCGAAAGTGAACCAAACACATCAAAAGCCACGCGCAGATCGAATCATGTTTGAATCCTTCCAGCTTTGGATGAGATAAGTCAAACTGAACATGATTGAATGTGGTCTGATGAAGCATTTTTTCCGAGAGGCAACTTCCGAAGTTTCAGCAATTGGTGCAAGGCTTGATCTGGACTGAAGCAATGGAAAAAACCCATCGACACTTGCCGTTGCGCTTGTCATGCTTCAGCTGATCTCAGTTGATTGTCAGGAGGTGAATGGAGTGATGTTTGCAAGCCTTACTGTATATCAGCTTGTACCCATGCCAATTAAAGTGATGGCTATCGCTAAGGAGTTCAAAGGGAGGTCCTTCTCCTCTTCTTCTTCCTCTTCCCCTTCTTCCTCTTCCTCCTGCTCGCCAAGCTTCTTGCCTTATGATCTCAGTGTGCACTACCGGACCTCAACCGCCAGCTCCGGATCGCAGTGGGGAACTACGGACCTCACAATGTCGTCAGATAGAATGCCAGAATATATGCCAAACAGAATGCTAGAAGATGTACTAGATAGAACGCCAGAAGGTACACCAGATAAAACGCCGGAATGTATGTCAGATAAAACGCCATGATGATGTCAGATCAAACGCCACATAGAATGCCAGAGCATATGCCAGATAGAACGCCAGAAGAGCCAGAATGTATGTCAGATCAAATACCAGAAGATGTGTCAGATAGAACGCCAGAATACATACCAGATAAAACACCATAATGTATGTCAGATAAAACGCCATCATGATGTCAGATAAAAGGTCAGATAGAATGCCAGAACATATGCCAGATAGAATGCCAGAAGATATGCCAGGTAAAACGCCAGACTGTATGTCAGATGGAGTGCCAGAAGATGTGCCAGATAGAACACCAGAAGATATGCCAGATAGAATGCCAGATGGTGCGCAAGATAGAATGCCAGAAGATATGCCTGATAAAACGCCAGAGGATATATCAGGTAGATCGCCGCAACATATGCCAGATGAAACGCCTCAGAAGATATGCCAAACAGACGGTCAGAATACTTGTCAGATAGAATACCGTAATACATATATGTCAGAATTTAAGCCAGATAGAATGCAGAATGTATGGCAAATAGAGCGTCAGAAGACATTCCAGATAAAAATGCCCGACGTATGTGGCATGGTGGGGATCACTCGAAGCAGATTATTTTTTTCTATCTACTTAGGGGTGGTTATCACAAAAGCTAGCGGTTGGCAACACCCGCTCCCTTCATGGTGGCAAGTTATCAAGTTGTCGCCTTTTTGACAAGGGTGCTTGCAGATCGCTTGAAAAGTGTCGAAAGTGTTGCAAGTTTGACGCTCATAGCAATGTGATCCACTACTCCTGAGATTGTGTTGTCACTTCGACGTAGGACGGATGTGATTCTTCGAGCCGTGTGTTGTGGCTATTTGGATCAGATTTCAGAGAGCATAGAAGTGCTGAAAAAAACAACACGCAATCCGGAAATTTGAGGATTTTACTGATCTGTTTGCGTTCTTTGCGGAACAATTCCAGTGCGGCGGCTCTGCCTTCAATCTTCTCTGCACCGCAGCTGTTTGTGTTACTGCCCAAGAAAGGGATGTGCAAAGACTTGAGGAAACAAGGGAAACTCATGACATTTAGAGTTTGTGGGTGACTGAGACTCCATTCAGAAATAGCCAGTGTCATGTCTAGTGAGGAGCCCACGTCGCAGCAGATTACCAAGCGGAGCGCCTCAAACATGGTGCTGGAAGCGCTTTTGGGAGGCCATGGAGTCTTGGAAGGAAAGCCAAGACCACAAGCCATTGGTTTCGTTGCGAGGACTCATTTTCCTCGACCCCAGCCTTGTGAATCCAGACATGCTTGGCAGCGTGATCGGTGCTGCCGTTGGTGCAGCTGCTTGGTTGTTTTTAATGGGTTTCTGTGATGAGAGCCTGGCTGTTGAAACCCACAAACCCGAATGCCAACACCTGAACAATTTTGGACGACACGTTATTATAGACCAAGTTACTGGAGAAATGTGCTCAGCGAAGCTGATGAATTGGGATGAGATGGGATGAATTGAGATAGAATGAGACTGAGATGAGCTGAAATGAGTTCAGATGAGTTGAGAGAAGCTGAGATGAATTGAGCTAAGCTTAGATGAGCTGAGCTGAGATAGTTTGAGTTGGGATGGGCAGAATTGAGATAACCCGAGCTGAGATGAGGTGAGCTGAGGCGAGATCAGCAGATGAGCTGAGATGAATTGAGTTGAGGTGAGTCGAGTTGAAGATGAGCTGAATGGAGCCCAGTTGAGATAAACTGAGCTGAGCTGAGTACGTTACCTGCCGCGGTGGCTTCTCCGACACGTGCTTTTACCAATCAGCTTGCAATGATGTCACCGTGACGTCAGCAGAGCGCACTACGACTGCGAGAAGCTTGCCCACAACAGCTGCATGTGCCGCAAGTACCAAGCGTACTGCACGACATGAGGATGTCATACATGTGTGAAATGCATTGAAATGTCTCGTCGCACTGCGCTGGAAGCTAACGCGGTGATTCGCGCGATGTCCAACGCCTTCGCCTCTCCTGAGCACACTGCCCCTGCCACGCGAAAGGACAGTGAACAAGCGAGCGTGTCAGGTGTATCGCAGCTTGCATGCGACGCGGATTTGTACGATGTGTCACGGGGACAAGGAAACGCAACTGACAAACGGGGAAACAGATGGAAACTGTGTTTTGACGCTGTTAAAGTCATTTTTTGAGACACGTTTCTCAGGAGAACATGTCTGCACCCAAATGCGAGGGCTGAAGCTTTCGCCTTTTCCATATCTTTCCGTATTGTGGCAATGGGCCATCCGGCCTTCACTTCCCAACAGCAGCTGCTGTAATGTGCTTTGCTGGGTTTTCACCACTGCATTGCTAGTAGAATTGCAGGACCCAATAAAGCAGTTGTCACAGCCTCACACGCTTTGGCACTAGTTACATGGTCAACATGGTGTGCTGGTGCCCTAGGTTGTGCTGACAGCGTCTGCAGCGTGGCGGGAGTCTAAGTTGGGCCTGTTGCAACGTGGCAAAAAGCGAAAAGCGGGCGCCATCTGCGCAAGTTGCAGGCGGTGTCTCGACGACCCGTTTGGGTTCACAGTCCTCAATAAGCTGGGTGAAGGACGGCAAGGTTCTGTGTCACTGGCCAGGGGCTGAGTCTCCCACTGCAATGCCTTGCCATGAATATTAAGCCAATGTTCGTTTTCCAGCTAGGTCGAACGCAAAATCAGCCGAACAAGGCGAGGCAAGACCGAAAATTACCAGACATCACATCGTGTTGTGCGCCAAAGACAAAAGCATCAGACGTGCATTGCAGGGCAGAAACAAGAAAGGAGGCATTCGATACATGATATAGTGTGATTTTAGAAGTACCTGTTTGGGTTGTGTGGTTTCCTGGAGGGTTGCCGTAAAAGAAGTTGCCACCAAGCAACCTGCATGGCTACGATGCTGCCGACGTTTCAGCATGTCTTGCATGGCGCAGGCTTCTTGAAAATGCGAGGGCCTTGGAACTGTAGGCGGACGAAATTGCGATCTTGAAGCTGTTGCCCCGCCACCGCAACGTCGTTGGCTTTTTCAGCGCATGGAGTGCGCCTTTTTGGACCACCTGCCAAAGCATAGCGCAGCCCTTATTGTTTTGGGATGTTCTGTGCCAAAGGTACGACTTCTTTGGATCGATCCTTCTTCTTGTTGAAGTATGTTGTGGCCTTAGCTACCAGAGCGCTCCGGCGAGTGCTGATTCTTTCATGCGGCCCATTTGACATGGGGCATTTTCAGACATGATATAGGGCAAAAGGACTGAGAAGATTCGAAGACAGGAAAAGGGACAGGTTGTTGCAAACTTGCAGGCAAGAGGCAGGGTAGTCTTTCAGGCTGAAGTTTGATTTTTGAATCGGTAACCGCAAGCTTCTTCAAATTTTGGCGTGATTTGTCCGAGTTGGAGATAAGACCGTTGTTGAAGTTACAGTATGATTTGCTTGGCGACCCTGGCAGTCCCCACAGTTCTGAGGTGCAAGGAGAAGTTCTTCATGGTTTGCATTTCCCGTGGGGGAACCCCGAGGCAACAGAATAACTTTGCGCTGCCCTGTCGTTACACGGAGACATGGCAGGTGAAAGTCGTCGCAAAATCACTTGTTCTGGCGTTGCAGTCCATGCCCAAGGTTGCCGTGTGCCAGAACTTCACATGAACATGACCACTGGACTGCAGAGACTGCCACACATCGGTTGGGTGACATTCGCACAAGAAAGGTCCGTTACATTCGCTGCAAACGTGACTGCGCTGAAGTTTTCATGTTTCCAGGCATTTACACCGTCACGGCATCGT
>Ga0126342_10000188_pt1 | contig 52136 bp, 37 predicted proteins | sample Cyp1metagenome_FD_92528 | JGI IMG/M metagenome (GOLD analysis project Ga0126342, IMG submission 92528) | Coral microbial communities from Lord Howe Island, Old Settlement Bay, Australia - Cyphastrea 1 metagenome | ecosystem: Host-associated > Invertebrates > Cnidaria > Coral ...
CACAACTTTGTTTTTCTTCTCGATCCTCCACCACCTCCTTTGTCTTTCCTTCCTTCCCCGTCCCAGCTACAACATTTGGTGCTCATTATTGGAAGAAGTTGCCTTGTGGGGTTATCCGGTCCTCTAATTTTGTGCATAAACACGGCTGGAAACGACACCAATTACAATGTTTGGATCATATTCCCGCCCATTCAGAAAGTCTGTGCAAGTCATGAGTTCAAGCGATTCAACCCCAGAATCCGAGCTGAGGACATGTGTACACATGCACAAAACTATACAACCTATATTAAAAAAAAACATACTGCGTAGCAAGTAACAATCAATAACATGCAACAATCCGGTAACAAGCCCATAAAATAAGTCATGAATCATGAATCACAACGCGGGTCACTGCTGACTATGAATTATTTCGGATTTAGGATGATGTGGAGGTTTCCATAAATGATGATACCCGAATAGGTGGATGGTTTATAAGGGAAAATCCATCTATAAATGGATGATTTAGGGGTACCCCATTTATGGAAACCCCCTATGTGGGTTCTTCGAGAGATCCGCCCTTGGCTCACCTGCATTCGGCTGGACATTTTTCTGGAGCTCGCTACGATTTCATCGACGCACTCGTGGCGCGATTGTCCCCGGCGCACGAAATGCCACGGAGTGCACGAACAAGCAGAACTGTTGGCTTTTTGTGTCCTTGAACAATCACGGCCTGTGATTTGCCTTGTAAAATTTTAATGAAGCAGGTATTGGCGATATCTATACTAGGAGATGTAGCCAAACATTGGATCAAACGAACAAATCCCGTGCCTGGCACGCCGAGCCAAACTACTGACAGCCGTGGTTGGCTGCAAAATGTCTGCGCGAAAGAGAGGGTGGTCCTTGGATTTAGCGGTCACTTGGTGAATTACGAATTGTGTAGACAAACGCCGGCCCCCGTTGCGGCATCGAACAACAACGAAGTCTACATATACGTAGTATCTGTATTAACAACATCTCAGGAATATGAGTGCTGGTTCGTGGTTTTAATCATCTTGAAAAATCTGAAAGTCAATGGGAAGGATTACCCCATATATTATTATGGAAAACAAAATCTTGAAACCACCAACCAGTAGTGAGTTTTGGCTCAAAACATGATACAGGTCACCCAGGTCCTGTATCAAATAGCTATGTCAACAGTACTGATTCGACCATCCGTTGGAATTGGGCCTCCTTCTCAATGTCTCTAGTGTTTAAGACTCCAATGTTTGTCAATTGGATCGGTCTAAGGATTTTTTTTACACATCCCAATGTTTCATAGGAAAAAAATGGGTTCCCGTTTGGATTTTACCTTGAATAATCTTGAAACAAACCATTGAACGGTTGTAGGTTTCTGTGTAAATTAATGTAAACTAACTAATCCTATTGGTTTACTATTTTTTGTCTATTAATATACCTCTTCATCAATTTTTTAGTGGGATGCTTTCCCATTTTATGTATTAAGTGACTTTTTACCATCATTGAGTTGTTCGGTCAAACCATGTCAAACATCCAACCACCACCTCCATTGGATCTCGCGTAGAAACCATGACGCTGGTCTTCAGCAGGTCATGTAGCCTATGTAGCCTGCGGCGAATGGGGGGGAGCCATGAGGGGAGCCATGAGGGGAGCCATGAGTCATTTGTAGAAAAATGCAACCGGGTTGGGTGGATGAGAATCTTAGATCATCTTGGATCATCTGAACTGGATAAGAACTGGATAATTTTTCTGAATATCCCTAACCTTTCTGAATGCTTTTTATATGGTTATGATTAGGATATCTTGGTATATCAATCAGAATTTGGTGTGGTAAAGATTGAAGAACTCATGTACCCGCGACTTGATCGGCTGGGGCGAAGTGAACCATTGCTGACTTCAGCAACATACGTGGGACATCAGAAACAACCAAGATATAACCGGCCAAAGTTTGAGTTACAATCTATAGTGTCTTTCTGGGCAATTTTGATGAAATAGAAAGGCCAATTCTGAATAGAATTGTCGCATACTTTCGCACATTTGGCCAAAAATTAACCCGCTGTACAATGGGGGTACCCGCCTATCCAATTAATTAGTGGTAACCAGTTCTCTTAGCACTTTGGCAACCAAGACCTGCTCTGGGAATCCAACCCTTTGGTGCCGGCTGAAAGTCAGTGTGAGTAAAAAACCGACCCCAGATCGATTCTCGACTCTCAAAATCAGTGTTTCTTTGCCGGAAAACACTGGCCAGCATATATTCTTGTGATTTCTTGTGATCTTAATTTTGCGGTATTTTGAGTCTGAACTTCACAACATGAAGGCCCAAGCGGATCTAGGATCTACATGGATCTACGATCGGTCCAGGTTGTGTCACACTTTGCCATGCCAAGCCGTGCCTGGATCACAGGTAGAAGTCGAATCCTGGCACAGCGAAGAAAACCAACATCCTGGCTGACATAACCCATAGGATCCATGTATGCTATATATGGTAACATGGATCCCATCAATACACCCCCTTTATGTTAGCATATATACCAGCACCATGGATCCGTCATGGGTAATGCCTGTATATATTCCTCCAACTAACATACGGTCGCTTCAAACTTTTTTTGCAATGGAAGACATCTTTCCGAAATTGGGACGGAAGGTTTTCAGGGTCTATGTTCGTTGGGGGGATGGTAACTCGGTAACCAGAGTTTAAGTATAAGTTGAGTGGGGATTAAGTGAGATCATAACTAGCAGTTACTGGGGTGAACTGAATTTAAGTGGGGCCATTGGGTGCTTTCGGATGGATTCACGAATACCTGTTCCAATAATAGGCATACCTAAACACATGCGATAGGCGCAGGCTAGCTATGTACTTCTACAAAATATAATGGGATCCTAACAGTTTCAGGAAACGTCAACTTCTGGCTCACCAGTCCTGAACTGGAGGTACCTAACATATATGTAATGTGAGGTCTATGTTAGGCCCAAATTAGGCCCAAATTAACAGGGAATGTCAATGTCATGGCACCATATATATATATATCCATATATTATGACACTGGCCCCCCAATCTTAGTGGCTGGATGTTCAATATCTGCAGCGCTGTTTGTCTCAAAATAATTTGCGCCTCAAGATCCCACTTTGTATGTCGGCAGCAAATCCTGCGTTTTCAACCCAATCCATAATCTGCAAAAATTGAATAGTTACCGTCTGGTTATTTGACGTAGCTATGGGAAATCACCATTTTCAATAGGTAAATCATCATAATTCATCTATAAATGGGCCATTTTCCGCTTAAATAACCAGAGGGTACAATCTAATACTTTTCTATGGCACCCTCCCATTTTTCAACAGCCGTAAACGGGGTTTATTCCAGGGTTGATATACCCCAAACCCAGGTCCGGGCACCTGGGGAACCCGAGACACGCGCCGCTGGAGGAATAGCGTCGACGGAGTTCGGTCTCCACCTGCACCGGGACGATCAGTCGACCAACAAATGGTGGTTGGACCCAGCGAATTTGCGCATAAACAATTCATCATGGGTGAACAATGGGTGAATATGAACAATTCACCATTGAAGAACCAATTTTTGCTGAATATGTATGAATATAGGTCTTAATATGGGTGAATATTAACAACGAACATTGGGTTTATGATCAAGAAACTCTTGGGAAAAAAAGGGGGGGTTCAGCATGCACATGACTGCAAAAATTGATTTTATAAGGAATGGATATAGTGTGGTGATATTCATCCAGACATGATGGACAGAATGAGCCTGGAGACTTACTGACCCAACCCATGATGATGGAACCCATTGTAGAAATGCATTCTACCCCATTGTCCCAATGTAAGAGCATTAACCCATGACCAAACCCCATGATTTCCAGTATATCCGAAAGTTCCGATCATCGAGGTCTACCAAAAACCATGGGATACAACTGATACAACATGATATAACCCAATCAAATGATGATAATTTGCCTTTGTGTGGGATTTATATATAATTATATATATATACATATTATATGTATATATATATATATACATATGGATACATGTGCTTAAAATATGAATGCAATGGATATTTCACCAAACATACAAGGCAGGGAATGTGATGTGGATATGGGCCGTCATCGCCTGAGCCGTGAACACCCCGGCGGGTGTTTCTTTCACCCCTAAACTTACTGGTGCTTAGTAGGGAATGGGGCAATGATCCATAACAAGTATGAATAATAATCCCATTCCCCCATTCCCTACTACTGTAAGTACCAGTATATACTTAAATATACTGTGAATCTTAGATACCTGTCAAAAGCTATCTAATTTTCTGTTGGTGAACGTAAATGTTACCGTAATGATAGCAACATATATTCCAGTACTAAAGTATCTAACCAAGGTTGACCCAGTAGATATGTCTGAGGTGCCGGTTTTCATGTATCGCACATGGACAAACTCTCCGAGAAACGGTACTTGTCTCTCTTTGGGATGCAACATAACATATGATAACTACATGTCCAAGAATACACCTAACAAAAACCTAATTTCATATACTATCATATCGTTGAGAACCTCAATTTCTAGCTCCAACTGGCTCCCTATTTGGGGAAAGGTGGATATCCCCCCGGATCACTCTCCGTTCGCAGCGCACCTGCTGTCGACTCATGAGGGACTTCAAAGGCCCTGGACGTTGCAAACATCTTCACGGATTTCGGAGCAAAAATCTAAACATCTCCGATGGATATTTAATGTATGGGGTTTCATGGGATTTAATGGGAATACCATGGGAATATCATGCCATATAATATATCTGGTTGGTGGTTTTTCGCCTACCCCTCTGAAAAATGATGGAGTTCGTCAGTTGGGATGATGACATTCCCAGCTGAATGGAAAATCATAAAATTAATGTTCCAAACCACCAACCAGATATTTAATTTATGGGGTTTCATGGGATGGGAATATCATGGGAATATCATGGGATATAACCACCAATAATCAAACATAATTAAACATGACTGGCTGTGACATTTGAACTCAATGGAGGTTTGCATGTTTTAAGGACAATCATTCTATGCATATGGGATTTTCTGGCAAGACAAGTTTGATTTCCAACACCAGATTATGAAACCCCTGGGTGGTTGGTATGGTGGGTGCAATTTCTAACAGTTATTACCCTCTGGTAAACTAACATAACTATGGAAAATCACCATTTTTAATGGGAAAACTCACTATAAATGGCCATTTTCAATAGCTATTTTGACATAACCAGAGCGTATGTCTCTTTGCATTGTACCGCAACTAAGGAATCACGCAGGATGGATTCATCCAGCATAGCACCAACTTACCCACCAGTGAGACACCATGAAGGCTCAGATCCGCAGGCCCACGAAAGTGGCTGACTTGGTCATTTGGCATGAGGAATTCTCCAAAAGATTCTTGGTTAATGGGAATTCCTAACTCATGGATTATGATGATCCATATTGAGTAGTGTGATTCCCCATAATCATCAACCAGCGCCTGGTGTTTGTTATTGCTCATATGGCCACAGCGGTTAACCTGTTTCTGGCAGACATTGAAACTATCGCACAAAGGTGTGAAACTGATATGAACTTTGAAGACCCCTAACTACTGGCACCTTCAGTTTTACTGTATACATATATATGTTAATATATATAATATATATAATTATGATATATATATTACTATATGTATATATATATATTACTATATATTACTATATATTATATTACAATATATTACTATATATTGCTATATATTACTACATATTACAATATATTACTATATATTACTATATATTATATTATATTACAATATATTACAATATATTACTATATATTACTATATATTACTAAATATTACTATATATTACTATATATAAATTTATCACTGTGTATATATATATATGTATAATTACATACAGTCCTGAAAATAGTTGCAATGACCCATGAACTCCGAGCTAGCCGCCAGAAACATAGCTAATCTTCCATACCTTGGGAGAAAAAAACTACATCTGGCTAGTGTGTGTATATATATAATATATATATATATATACATTACATTACATAATACACATACACACACACACACTGATTCACAAGAAATGAAGCTTTCAAGTAGCCATCCAGGGCTAACCCACTTATGCCCTGCGGTTCACCTCCGAATGACGGCGCGACCTGATCGCAGCAGCTTGGAATGCGAATGAGTTCCACGAGTGAGTCACTGGCTGCTTAGCAACCCATAGAGAATCCCATGAACAGTAGATATTCATAGGCTATTCATAGGCTATTCATAGGTATTCGCCTGGATCTAGTCACCGTAGTCACGCATATTTTTTCGTGGCGCAACCAGAAGGCTGAAAAATGCGACCCTTGGCTGTAACCAGGATCGATCGGCAGAAACCAGCGAGGTTTGCCCTCAGATTCCCTCATTTTGGATGTCTAAATCGGTAACTTCCCATTTTTGATGGCTAAAGCCCCATTTTGTTGTTGTTTTTTTTATTTATGGCTAATTCCCGATGTTTGGTGGTTAACTACAAGGTAATCCTCAAGTATGTTTATAACTCTAATAACTATTGTTCATGGTATATAAATATATTAATGGGATTCTAAAACAACACCTATAGCTAATTTTGCTGGGTGAACCCCCAATGAGGTAAGTTATTTAAAACAATCAGGGTGAACTCCAAGTTAACTCCCCATTCGATGGTGAACTACCTATTTTTCTGGGTTCAATCTGGATACATCTCATGCAGCGCACCTTCGCCGGGTCGGGCAGCTGTTCGGCTCGCCCCTGTGGGGTGAAAACCATGGGGCTCCCAACTACCGAAGTAGGGATCCAGAAATGGTATCTATCTACCTATCTGATTAATAGGTTCAATACCAATGGTAATGGATTATCCACCTATTTTAACCAGAAATGGTAATCTGATTTCAATCTCAATCTTAGTTTTAATCTAATTAATCTTTGTGTATGTTGATCTGAATCTAAACAATTTTCTCTATATCTATATTTCTATTTGTGAAACAGGACCCAGGAATCACAAGAAGTTGCCAATAGCCTGAAGATCATGGTTAGCCAAGATAGCGTAGCCAGAGATGTTTCGAAAGCTGGGTCGCATTTTCAGCCTCCAACTATGGTTCAAAAAAACTATAAGGCCAAAGAACACAAACAAATCAAACATATACTGGTTGGTGGTTGACCTACCTCTCTGAAACATATGAAAGTCAGTTGGGATAATGAAATTCCCAATAGATGGAAAAATAAAATTCATGTTCCAAACCACCAACCAGTATAAAATATGGATGATTCACTTAGCATAGCCAGATTCATAATATTCATATGGATGGTGAAATAGAGGACCAACCCAATGGTGCTTTCATCTATGGATATTATCATTATTCTCCCAATAGTGGATGAAGTGAAAAAAAAACACCAAGCTTGGGATAATTCACCAAAGAAAAACAACCAATGCTTTCATATCACAAGGCAGTCAAGGTCCTGCGCCTGACAGGCTGAAGGATCGTTGGGTGTCCTGGGTAATGGGTGCTGAATGGCAAGGGATGCTGTGATTGAACCCAATATTGGGCTGCTGTTCAGAATTCGTATTGGGGAAGAGTATGGAAGAGTTATATACTGTACATGAGTTAGATGAGTTAGTAACGTTGGATGAGCTAGATGAATTATTGGGAAAGAGATCTGAAAAGAGTTAGATGAGTTAGTAGTAGTTGCAGCACTAAAGCTAATCAAAGCACTAGAAGCATAGTTTTCAGAAAGAGTGGTGAGAGTAGAACAAACACTCATGACTCGAAACTATGTCTGTGCCTGTCTGCATCTGTATACTTTAAAAAATGATCTAAAAAATGTCTCAGTAAACATACAAAAATGTGAACCAGAAAAAAATCAGAACGGGATCCAACGAAAACCAGGAACGAAATTTGTCGTAGGGTTTTTTGGTACGGTTTCGTATCGCTCAATTCTGGTTGATGATACGGGAAGGATGACCCATGCTGATCTCAAGCGTATACCAAGTGCAACTTACCATCTGGTAAATCAACATAGCGAACTGGGAAGATCCACCATTTTATAGCTGGATAAATCAACTATATCAATGGCCATTTCCAAAAGCTACTTTATAAATTACCAGAGGGTAAATATATGTAAATACTGATTTTGGTGAGTTTTGCTGATGTTTCCACCTATGTTTTTTTTCGGAGCAAGTCCCTTGAAGTGCGAAAGTCTCTACCGCCCAGCTGAGACGAAAGACTCTTCGTCTCCAACCGCACTAACCGGCCGGCGGGTCTCTCGTGGTCCTAGGTCCTGAAATGGGAAGACTTGGCGGTGTTCCTGGGTCTGGGTATATATTTCACTAACCTGAAAAGTTCGGCCATTTGGGGATGATTTCCCTTATTAACCATGATTCCAGTGAGGGAGAACAGTGAGGTCGTTATGGTTTACCCAGATGGGTTTACTACTGGTTTACTTGCGGGTTTGTTCAAAAACATGGACTTAAGCAATCAACATTGGGATTTCAGTCTCCCGGTACCTGGGGGATTTTTGGAAGCTTTAATGGAATAGAATATGTAGGATGAAGTGGGATATAATATATATAATGGGACATCTGTAAACAATTTGATACCTGGGTGTGTCTGAGAATGAGAAATACCAAAAGCATTGCCATGTAATGAAGAATATGATTTACCAGCGGATGAGGGGTATACCAGCTTTTTGACAAACCCATTGCTTCGATTGTTGCTTTAAAAACGTTTATAGTTCTACTATTATCACTAATTATCTGTGATTCTAAATGTGTCCCAAATAATCATGGACTCATTCGTTGTGTATGATGCACATCTTAACTTCTGGGGAGTATATGGTTCAAATAACATGAGTACAACACACATATATATATATATACATATACATATATACCCTGGGATTCCTCGACATGTCAAAGAAAGGTGGTTAGCACTCGACCTTTGTTTGGCGTGATTATGGGCTCCAGGAGTCTGATTGGTATGTTCTGATAGAATATGGCAGAACCATTCAATGATATGTATATATGTATATTTATAGATGTATATGTATATATACATATACATCTATAAATATACATATATACACATACATACATATACATATACATATACATATATATATATATACACATACACATACATATATACATATATATGTTATAGATTTATATAGATACATTGCAAGTGACCCACCGTGATAATATGCAGTAAGGAACTCACAATACACCCACCTTTGAGGTGAGAGAAAAATGGTGTGTGCCAACGTCAGAAAATCCGGATTTTCTAGATATATACTCTAGGTTCTAAGGTGAAAATACAGAAAGATGTGGAAAACCCATGGGTTTTTTGAAGAACATGATCTACAAATGGTGGCTTTTCCACATCTGTTGGTATACGGGAGGGTTTGCTCCGTTGGACTTCCCCTCCTGACACAGCAAGTGTTCGCTGTGGCTATCGTGAAGGCAATCTTGGAAGAATTGCCACCTCAAAACACAGCATATGAAACATCTCTGCTGGGACCAGTTTGAAGTCTGGTCATTTCAGAATTGGGAGTGATGGGGAGCGCACGTTTTCCAGGCTTGTCAAATGCTCTTGGAGCAACGTATGTTTTTTTTGAACGAAAACCGTGGATGTGTAGCACTTTCAAAAAGAAATCTCCCAATCTCACGCAAATCGTTTGTGTTTGACTCGCGCAGCCCAACAATTTCAATGATCATCACAACATATATAGCTAGAAATTCTGCAGTGGAACTAGAGGGAATTTCAAGTACTGTTGCCTTTAACGCTAGAGTTTGTCCTTGCACAATTTTCTCTCTCTCCTGGTGACCTAGAAACTGGCATTGGAACTTGCCCCTTTCATTAATCATTATATCTCATGTAGAGATGGTCAGACGATTGGCAATCCTTACAATGACCAATGGGTATATGACTGATATCTGGTGTATATATATATACATAAATCCCGATATATCCCGATGAAAATGGCTTGATGACCATTCCCCAATATGGCTGTAGAATCCTTGGACCATGGCAGTTCTTCAGTTCTTGGTGATCTGCCACGATAGGAGCCGCTGCTTAGGTGGGGCTTCTATCCTAGATGCGTGGAATCTGTGAAATCACGATCCAGTGTGGATCCAGTTACCCTGTAGATCCCAGTTAAGTAGCAGCAAAAACCCACCATTTTTCCTGAAAGTATTGCTTCATGGATGGATGGTTTGTATCCTGTCCATGTTGGGATTCCAGAGATTCCAGAGATTCCAGATCATCATCCCGCGATACCATCTTTACAAATCAACTCTCCGGTGAATGAAGAAATCGCCTGGCCTAGCCTCCATGGTTAACGTTTATATTAGGAGGTTTCCTAAAATAGGAGGTCTCCTAAAATAGGTATATCCCTAAAATAGGCTAATATAGGGATATCCCTAAAATCCCATTATATGGAGGTCTCCTAACATAGGGATATCCCTAAATCATCCACTTTTAATCATTTTAACGGGATTTTCTATTATTTCTATTATAAATCAGCCGTTTTTTTCTCCACGACTTAGGAAACCCCAGCCCAGGGCACGATCATCGCCAGGGCGCCAGGTGTCATAACTGATCTGTAGCTCTGAGCCTTCCAGGGCCTGGAAATGGGACATTTAAGTGGCATATTTCTGTCATTTAGTCTATGTTTCTAGCAGATAAGACTACATGATACTACATGTTTCATGTTCTGTGGGTTCTAAATAGGGATGGGTCAATAATGGTCAATAACTACTGGACTATTCAAGAGAAAAGGCCATCCAGCATAAGAAGCTTTGCTCAGACTCCCCTGGGACTCATCTCGCACCATCGTTGAGTCGGAAGGAAACTAAAACTGGAAGGGGAGACGTCGGATGCCTGCTGCGGATTATACAAGTATCGCTAAAATACACTCTGGAATCGGGAATTGCCATCCATTGATATAAATATGTAGAACATGATCATGATGGAAAAACTGTCTGAGGCATTTGATCTCCGGATGTTTCCGGATATCCATTTATACAATTGTTTTTTGTTTAACAGGGAAACTTCCTGTGCCATGTTTGATGACCAGTGCGTTTTGACTTGAGGTTTCCGAGCCCAGTGATGTTACACCCCGGTTTGCCACATTGGCAGCACTATTTCTGTCGGCTGGGACATTCATTTCAAATCATTTCAAAGGGTGAAGAAACATACCCTCTGGTAGACTAACATAGCTATGGAAAATCACCATGTTTAATGGGAAAATCCACTATAAATGGCCATTTTCAATAGCTATGTTAAATTACCAGAGGGTACACCCTTCTATTTCAAATACAGTATCTCATAATGGTGAATTCCAATGAACATCCCCATTTGATGTTGGTAAAGCACATACAAGGTGGGCCCTCCAGATATATATATATATACGGATATATTATATACATAAGTTGTTTTGATGAAACCCATGGCCCCTAATAGTTATATCATGGCAAATATCCTCCAATATAAATCAATCATCCCTGCAGGGTGCCCCAATTCTTCTAACTCCAACAAACATCACTAAATCGGGGGTACCACCGGGTCAGAACTTCCATTACACCCCCATCTGCAGGGCTCTGTCGCGCACCTGGATCTGTTGGAAAATCTCTCGGAGACTTCGTCCAGAGCATTCTTCAAGATGCTCTTGCAAGGGGACCAGCTCCTGGTCACCCGCTATGGCCCGAAATACGACAAATCAATGGATTGGTTTCAGGGAAAATTTTAACCGGAAAGCCCCATATTTAATGGGAAAATCTATGGTTTCCTGTAGATTTTCCCGTAAACCAATCCATTGTACAAAATACCAGTTACAAAGTCAGTGAGTCACCCCCGTCCATGGAAGTATGACATAGTATGACCTCATTAAAAACAAAAAACAACATGACTGGCAAATGGCCGTAAAGGGCCCCGAATGTGGGGATATAATATGCATGTTTTTTTTGTGGCCAGCAAAATATAGGGACAAACATCCTGTGAGGGGGATAAACAATTGGATATAATGGGATGTAAAAGTAGGAATATACCATGCTGATGAGATATAATGGAAAATAATATGATATAAGAAATAGTATGATATCTGGGTGTGTCTGGTGGGACATGTATACTCAAAACAAAATGAAAAAAAACTACAAAGTTTTTCCAGATACCCTCTGGTAAACTAACATAACTATGGAAAATCACCATTTTCAATGGGTAAATCCACTAATTATAAATGGATATAAATGGGCCATTTTCAATAGCTATGTTAAATTACCAGAGGGTAATATATTTTCAAACAAACCCAAGTGGTGAATTGAGTTCGGTTCGGGTTTTCGGGAGTTGTGAGAAAAACGAGGTTATGTCAGTTATGTATAGTACAACGAAACATGACAACATGACAAACATGAAACCACCCACCAGTTTCATTGTTTCATATTGTTTCCATGTCCATGAAATATCGCGCCCGTCAAGGTTCCACCCCCATCTTTGCTGGTTGATTTGAGTTGATCATTTTGCCAATCAGATTCCCATGAATTGGGATAGATAATTCACCATAATCTGTGATAGATGTGAAAAATGGGAGATCTTCAGGATCCGATTGAATGGAGGTACCTACCATATGTAAGGCCTATATAAGGCTTATGTAAGGGGATATCCCAGCAAAATATGGCCAGAAATATGGTACTATCTGGATCCACCATTTCTAGATACGCCCATCTTCCATTTCTTGACTGCACCGCCCATCTTAGGCACCTGCTCCCAGTCCATCAGTGACATTTGATCTTTTTGACCTTGGCCGCGAGGATGTGACAGGGATCAATAACCTAAGGATATTTCATAAGGATATGATATATAAATTGGTTATGTACATGTAAGGATAATATTAAATATGATATATATATATATATCCGTGTTAATTATAATGATATACATAAGCATGTATATACAATATAATCATATATATATATAAACATCATGCTGGTTTTATTGCCATGTATAAAATGGTATAAATATATGCATTCTGTTTGGATTTCCAATATGGGAAAATGACAACCTGTGTGTTGACCATGGCACATTTGTTGCTGGTATCACTCTCTCACTCTCATTAAGTTTCCATGAAATTATATCTCACATATCACCACAACATACTGTGGAAGGTTGCGACATCCTGCACCACCAAAAGGATGGTTGAAACCTTATAAATAATGGGATAAACCATCTAATACCATCTATCAACTGGTGCAGGAATTCGCAACCATCCACAACATTTCAATATATGTTTCCATAAAATCAACATTAAATCACACTGGGCAGACCCGCAGGACCCAGAGATGCTAAACAATTGACCCCCAAATAACCTGGCTGATAAGCCTTAATCAACCCTATATATATATATATGTATCATTAATTGTATATATATATAATTATATATATACACACCGTATACACCCTTACTTCTGGGTGTGTCCCATTTGGGCAACATAATGCATATATTTGTACATGGAAACAAAAACAAACATGATGTCCTTTTACTTTAAGAAGCAAATCTGGCAAGCAGCCACCATACATGGCTGCCCATAAAAAATCGACAATTATTTTCAGTTCGCACATGTATACTCCATTGCCATGTTTGAGTACCAATACTCTGAAACGGCATGGGGCTGTCTCGCAATTGGGACCTCAAAAAAAAACATGGTTGAACACCAAACATTCCCCAAGAAAATCAAAAAAATGAGACAAGCCCAAATCTCTACAGACTCTACAGGGATCGTCCCACTTTTTGTTCACGGTAGTTCACCATGTTGGTGTGCAGGAAGTACCTGCAGGATGTTCCTGAGAGGCTGCAAAATCAACAAGATAGAAGATCGACTCTCTTCATACATGAGATCAATTTGGAACCAACCAATGAACCTTACCCTCTGGTAAACTAACATAACTATGGAAAATGACCATGTTTAATGGGAAAATCCACTATAAATGGTCATTTTCAATATCTACGTTAAATTACCAGAGGGTATATCTTATTATGACGTACTTTCTTGCATTGTTTTTTTTGGGCTACTGCAATGTATACTTTGACCATCTTTGACCCATGTTTTCCTGGCCACCCTTAGATATAATGTGATTTATGTTCAAACTGATTATATAGTATAAATCACATATTTATAGTCAAAGTTTTAAATACTAGACTAGCCATGCAACGCAACGATCCACGTTGCATACTAAGGAAATCCGCCAAATGCAGCCAGGCAGACCGGTCATGTTCCGAAACGATCGCCTCCTACGGTCCCTTTGTGAAACAAGCACCATTGTCAAAACGTTGTACGTAGTTAGCTTATGGTGATCCATCCAGAAATGGGATTCCAAACATGAATAAAACACTACTTGATATTACTTGTACCCTCTGGTAATGACTAACAGGTCGCTTAATATCTAAATTACTATACCCTCTGGTAAACGTTTACATAACTACGTATGGAAAACCACTGTTTTTTGATGGGTAAATCAACTATACATTGCATTTTTCAATAGCAAACTGTAACAAATTGCCAGAGGGAAATCCCATATCATTCCATGATTCACCATTGTTAGTTAAGCCATTAATAACCATTAAATGACCGTAAATCACCATTAAATCACCATTAAATCACCTTTTCCATAGCTGACGTTTTGAACGTTGCATCTGCCGGGTCTCCGCGCCATCTTGCGTGATGGCCCGAAAGGCTCGGGTCAGGGAGCCATAGTGCTCCACCAGGGACCTAGTCATCCAACTGTGACTGGGTCTGGTGGTGACAGCTGATTGGTTTAAGATGGTTTAAGCGAAAATTGAAACCGGAAAACCCCACATACCCTCTGGTAATTTGTTACATAGCTATTAAAGATGCTGATTTTCCATAGCTATGTAAACGTTTACCAGAGGGTATATTTAATGGGAAAATCGATTTCGGGTTCCGATTGTCGCTTGTAACCAATCCATTGAATCTATGAATCGTAATCATACTTGTTCTAGCCATGATATTTCAGCTTCCAACATATTTTTATATTTGAAATTCAATGGCGTGCGGATCAGAAAAAAAAAATAAAATAAGATTCCACCCGAAAAGTTTGATCTTTGGTAATCCCCCTTCCGAAGTATATAGACTACACTTATTAGTGTCGTCATCAAACCGTCAAGTTGGCATTGCTGATCTTCGGTTTTCAACCCGTCAACAAGGGGACATCCCCGGCCTTGGGACCTACTTGGATCAGCCCTGAGGGAATTTACATGGATGGTTGCCAAATCCACCAGTCGAGGCATATGGTTTATACCATTCGTTAAAGTGGTTCAACCATCCAAAATTGGTGGTGCAGGATTTCGCAACCATCCACAGTAGGTATATGAAAAATTGATGAATAACGCCATTTAGTTCGATGATTTATAAGTATACCGTATATTTGAGAATAATGATGATTTGCCATAGTGATGTTGAATTACCAGAGGGTAGTACTGTGTTTTGCCATGTATGAATATGGAGATGTACTACTATCCTGCTACAGTACAGTGATCTTACATACTACCCCAAGTAAGGGATCCAAACATGAATAGATGCACCAACCAAGCAAAGATTACCCTCTGGTTATTTAACGCAACGCAGTGTGGAAAATCACAATCTTAACATAGGTAAAAAATAGCATGAATCATCAACGAATCATCTATATATGGGCCATTTTACATGGCAAAGTAGAAAGACCGGAGGGTAATCTATTGGTGAAGGTAATGAGACTTGCAACAACCACAGTCAATCGGGTGAGATTACCAGATGGGAGATTCACTGTCCTAAGGGCCTTTAAGGGGGTCTAGTTCAACACGAACGGATAGGTCGGGAAGGCTTGATCTGAAGTCGTTTTTGGAATTCTGTGCTATCTACAATCTCATCTGCAGGTACCTGCATAGTTCAGTGGGGCCAGCGAAATCCTGCACCACCAAAGGACCCCTCGCCTGGCCAGTGCGGCCGCAGTGCGTGTCATCAAGGGCTCCGACGCATCCTGCGTCGAAAAAAAAAAGATACGCAGTGGGATCACCTTCAAAACAAGTGAATCTCACCAAGAAATAGGGAGAACTGGTTTAAACATGTTTAAAGCACACGCAATTTTGGGATGTTCACTGTTGACAGCTGGGGAATGTATGACGATACAGTTTCCGCAGAATTTCCATGTAGTCCCCCCAGCGGTCCGAGTAAAAGGGGCTGCCAGCGCAGGGCGAAATCAGCCGCTCGCTGTAGCCGTCTGGCGCAGGGCCGTAGCCTTCGTCTGGAAGGCGCGCCAAGCCGGACGGCCTGAAGACAGGGGCAGTTTTTTTTTGGTCTGCCCACGTTGTTGTGTTTTTTTCCGATGACTGAGAATAAATGAGAATCATATATACCATTATATACCTCTAAAATTGGTATTCAACAATCAACAATAATGATCAATGATGAGGATAAGAGGGATTCAACCATCAACCCATCAACACTACGAATCTCGATGTTTCCAGGATTGGATGCCGCACCTGGACGCACCTGGATGGAGAAATCGCATCCAAGCAGCCAGAATTAGGGAGTCGTGTTTTAGTAAATCCTAGTGACTGGGGTATCTCATATCAATACATCCTAGTTACAAGGGGTTATAACTTGTTATAACCTGTTATAACCAACTAAGTTACCATTTAAGGCTAACTCTTACAACATCCAAGTGGAAAATGATCCTGGTTTGATCTGGTTTGTCGGCTGAATGAAGTTATTACATTTAAACATCAGTTACTACTCCAGTCGGCCATCAGATGCCATTTTTTTGTCTGGAGAATCATTGACATGGTCAGCAGCAAACGGATAGGGGGATGAACATCCATCCCATGTATCCCATGTCCATAACTTCACGCTTGTAGGTTATATACAATAAATCTACTTATGTTTGGCGATTCATGCTGATACCTGAGATCTATTGGATTATTACCTTTTTTTAAACCACCATTTCGAAACCTCCAATATCGTCCAAGCAAAGGCCCTTAAGAGATGCTAGACACGAGTATATCGCCCAATGATCGGGCAAATTGATAGTGCTTTCGTACCAATATTCAAGAACGTCAAATCAACCAGGGCCATGGGGACCTATCTGCTTTCATAAAAGTCTGCAGCTTCCTTTACCTTCCAAGAGTCCCAATTGATCTTTTTGAGATAAGATTCGCCGTTGGTTGCGGGAGCTGTTTTCGACTAGCTGACCACTTCCCAGCTTCCAGACTGATCTCAGTGCGTTACAACACGGGAACATATAAAATAAAACGCAATGATTCCGGATCTTTCTCCGACTCTATTTGAATCATGACACGCCCATTCTATATTTATACAGCAAGGAATGGATGTATATGCAAAAATCCTTAACAACTCCTATAGCATCCTATAGCTATAGCCATCTATGGTATTTCATGCACATGTCACATGATTCTATCTGGTAGGTCACCGATTCTCGTTGATAAAACCATGACAGTGGCAAGTTCAAGTTCCAGTTTGGTCTGCGAAAGACTTTCTGTAGCTTCCAGTTTCATTTTGACCGCTCAACTCAGAAATTGTGTAGCTTCAAAGGTCCATAACTTAAAGTCAGACTATTCTTATCTTTGCAGGTGGGCTCATCTGAAAATAGGTTATACCAGAAGTTCCACTGGTTTATCATCTTCTCCCTTTGAACAAAACACCCTTTTCAAGCCAGTAACCCCATCCAAACCCAGGGTGATGTTTTCCCGCAGCCTCCTACAGAGTCTCATGGGAGCTTTCACATGGCGCTCTGGGAAGCACCTCTCAGGAACAGCCATGGTATTTTGAGTGTCGTTGCCGAAAAAACCGGCTTTCCAGAAACGGGGGGGATCCCAAAACTCTGCGGTCAATTAATGGAAGATCCTATTAACATGGATGATTTAGGGGTACCCCATTTTAAGAACCCCCCACATGAGTTGTGTTCCATTTGGGCCCATATTTAACTCAATAGACATAATTACTACATGCTGCATTTGGGCCATATTTTTTTAACAGACATATTCGACATATAATGTATAGAGGATCACTCATGCATCATTAACTTGGTGTTTTGTCAATCCACCATTCTTTGCCAAAAGTTGACAACCCTTGGTGTACTCTGTGGGCGACTTGAATCTACCCGCCCGAAAAGTTTAAGTTCAACTCCAAGTGTACCGCTCGCTGGTTGGTGGAGGATGGATGAGCAAAAATGGATGAGCAAAGGTGGAGGATGTTAAAAATCCAATGAGGGATAATGAGGGTCACATCAGCCAGAATCTCGCCAAAAACAGCATGGAAATGGATGTGAGCATTTCCAATGATCAAATCATGTCCAATTCATCCTTCAAACTCATCTTTGGATGATTTCAGGTTTTTCAAATGGGTAAATAGATGTACCATAAATGATACCCTCTGGTAAACAGCCACATAGCTATGGAAAGATCCACCATGCTATCAATGGGAAAATCCACGAACTAAATCACCATTTTCAATAGCTATTTTGACATAACCAGAGGGTATTCCCCTGACCCATGCCGCCATGTTTTTTGCTCCAATCACCACATCTCTTGGTGAACTTTCTTCGTTCCCATTTCCCCAGCCCTGCACCTCGGCTGATAGGGTGAATCAGGCGCCTCAGCAGGCGAGGAGTTTTTTCGATTCCTGGGCTTCCCCAATGAGTAGCCTCTGGTTATGTCATAGCATAGCTATTGAAAATGGTGGATTTATAGGAAAACCATAGGAAAACCATAGGAAAACCATAGGAAAATGGAGGTTTACCCTCTGGTAAACTAACAGTTTGCTATTGAAAATGGTGATTTAGTTCGTGGATTTTCCCATTGATAGCATGGTGGATCTTTCCATAGCTATGTGGCTGTTTACCAGAGGGTAGCTTAACTTGAATTTCTATGATGTGTCTGAAAACAGAGGATTTATACCCCCAAAATGCATGTGTTGGTAATTTTTTTTCTCTGGGGAACATATGGGAAAATTGGATGATCAATGATAAACCATCAAAACTTGGGATACCACATGTTCGGATGAACCCAGAATTTGATGTTTTTGGTAATATACCCCACTTGCCAGGCATCCTCCTCCCTCCTACAGACAGTACGGAATCCCACCAGGTCAATAGACACCCCCAGGAGTCATTTCCAGGTCTTTACGGAAAACATGTTCGCTGCAAGCCCTAGGTTTGCAGCTAGGCCAATCCCGCCAATTCCGATATGACATGCTCAAATCCCTGCGCAGGGTTTTTCTGTTTTTTTTTACTTTCCAAGACAACAAACACCAAAACCCTAAGATCTAAAACCCTAAAACCTAAAACCCTAAACCCTAAATAAAAACCCTAAATCCTGAAAACTTAAAGTCAAAATCACTGCGTGTAGCCAGTGTTTTCATTCATCCTCTGGTGATAAGTATATCATATTGGTTGGATGTGTTGTGTGAGTGTGGGCGAACCAGGGGGTTGCGAGGAACATGTTGTCATGGTTTTGATGCCTGGTGTCTTAACACATGTGATGATCAAGATGAAACATGATGGTATGTGTAGCTACATGCATGATTACAGGAGAAGGACGACCGGTCAGAGTAGTCAGAGTAGACACCAATACATGATCAATCATTCATGACACCCATGACAGAATTTATTAGTTGAACATGGCAAGTCCCATGTTAAACGTTTAACACTAGCTGGTTAAATCATATGGAAATCACCACATTTTCATTGCTTAAATCAAACCCGCAGCTCAGCTCGAGAGACTTGGGAAGGGAGCACCGCGAGCCCGGAGTCCAGTGACCTTTTGACATGGTGGAAGGGTGGTGCCCCAGAAAAAACGCTCGCCTTGAGTCGTAAAAAACCGTTCGAAAAACATACGTGGTTACGGGTCAAAACCTGGTACTCTATGTACCCATAGCTGGTTACCCTCTGGTAAACGTTTACATAACCATGGAAAATCACCATTTTTCATGGGTAAATCAACTATTTCTATGGCCATTTTCAATAGCTATTTTGACATAACCAGAAGGTAATGGATGGTTATTCCCCCAGTCATATGGTAATTTCATAGGTCAACTAAGCCATCCCCATGTGATTTCACCAAGAAACATATGGTGAATTTATTGAACTTCGCTGATTTGGGGCTGAGCTGGCAGATACAGCTAGGTACAGCTATAGCAGCTAGGGTGGATATATTCTTGCTGAATGGGGTTTCTAAACCACTTATTTAGTGGGGAGGCTACCCAATAATTTGATGCGTTCACTTTCACCTATCTTTATTTGTACTTAACGAGTAGTATCTCACCTGGAAATGGTGATGGCAAAAGAGGGATTATAAGCCATGGAAATTGGCGTAGAAACTGTTGGTTGAATTGTAATGTGCAATGGTCAAACGATTTTTCTTTTACTACACAAAGTGGATGGCGTTTCCATCTACAAATGGGAGTTACTATAAGTTTAGCCCTTCACCAATTGGTTGTGTTCAAAATGTACCGCCAAATTCCATTGGTCAACCATAACTTTCTCATTGAAAGCAGCAGTTTGGATTACAATACTAAACATGATCATCCATTTTCAGACATCCACATCCATTATTCATTGCTTCAATATGATGAACTGCCATTTTTTCATGGTTTCACCACCCTTTTTTAATACTTAAGCCACCCATGTTATCCTGTTTCCTGGTTACCCTCTGGTGAACTAACATAGCAATTGAAAATGACCATTTATAGTGGATTTTCCCATAAAAAATGGTGATTTTCTATTGCTATGTTAGTTCACCAGAGGATAAACAAATCACCATCTTTCCCCATTTTCAGCCCCTCCGACTCAAGGCCGCCACTGCTGCCGCACCCGGCCCTTGCGCAGGAGCGGCCGCCTCAAAGGCGGCCGCGCCGGCAGAAACATCCGCGACAAACACCGCTGAACGCGCGGCGCACGGCGCGTGGCTTAGAGCAGGAAAGCCGAGCGAAAATGATGGGTTTGACCATGGTTTAATCTTCAAACATTGGGATTTAAGATGATACAATAGATCTAAACCATGAATAATATATCATTTTAAATCAGGATATACCCAAATTAGATGGCCTTTTTTACACCGATTATTAGATTATTTTCAGCCATGATATATTTAGATGTGGATGTGTCTGAAAATGAAGTATATACCAAACGGTCGCGGTCATGGCTAATCCATCCCAGGTTGACTCAAAAATTAATATGTTTTTTTTACCAACGAGAGTCAGTGAAATTTGCTGGTGAAACATCGAGAAAATAGATGTGCTAGGGTGAAAACATAGTGTGAACATCCATTAGATGTTGTTAACGTTTGTTAACCCTATATATTTTCTGTGTCATTAATGGGTTAACTCCTATGTCTGTGACATCCATCTTTTCTGTGATCAACAAATGCGAAGCCTTCTGAACTTCTCCCTCTCCTTGACCACCACACTCATGGGCGAGAAGTCATAGCTAAATCGGGCCTGGCCAAAGGGATGGCTATATAAAACTCATAGGTTCAATGACCAGCCGAAAATTTGCCATTTATGTTGATGAAACAACTGATTAGACCCAGGTAAAACTAAAAGTTGGTAGTTTTATTACAACCTGTGTTGTAACTTGAAAGTTCAATTACCAACAAATATATACAGATATGGTCCAACGGATGGAGTGCATGATTGCCTAGCCATCTTCACTACCAATTTCAAGTACATCGCCAATCGTTGGTGATTTGAATGGGGTAGCCTATTTTCAGACGAAACCATATACCCGTCAGAAAATTAACATAGACCCTGCCAGATAGGGATTGGAAAATTAGTTCCATTTAAACAAATGTTATTTCCAGGGGCTATGTTAATTTACCAGATGGTGTATATATATATATGTATATATATATACAGTATATAGAAGTATAGTGAAGTTCACCATGGATTGGGCAACCTTTGCCCATGGTCACTACTCTGACGCTCGCTGTTAGACTTTATTTTTGTCAAATCAGTCAAGTCCATTGGGCCAATCTTATCATTCGGATCCGGAAAAAGGAACGACACAAAATGAGCTGGTTACAGTGATTTACTGTCATTTAATGGTTATTAATGGCTTAACTAACAATGGTGAATCATGGAATGATATGGGATTACCCTTTGGTAATTTGTTACAGTTTGCTATTGAAAATGACCACAGACATAGTTGATTTACCCATTGAAAATATCCACATGGTGATTTTCCAGTTCGTTATGTAAACGTTTACCAAAGGGTAGACTTTATCTCTCCGGCAAAAGATTACCAGGTTCCAAACTACTATACATAGACATGCATCCAGCTGGTTAATTCGGGCAGGGCACTGGTATAAGGCCAGCCTTTTTCAAGCTCTTTTCCAAGTCCCCCCCCGGCCCCAATGTTGTATGGAACCCTTCACATTCTGGATTCTACTTGGGTGTCCATCAGTTGTGAATATGGCTATGGATCAATACCTATTAATACCATTTTTAGTGGGATGAACATCCATTTACCAGCTATTTTGATGTTCACCAGGGGTACAAGGTTTTGACACAGTGCCATATCTGAATATCCCGATTTAAGTGTTGGATAGTATCCACACCATTCCATAGTGAAAATGTCCGAACTTCAAGGCCATGAACATATTTCCTTTCTTGGCTCATGAACTCTACGAGTACTTGCTGTGACATGTTTCCATTCTCATTTTTTCTTAATAAGCTCAACCCCAACTTACGAAACTTCAGGTGTCATGTTTCATGTGTGAATGCTTCACGGCTACGACTCGTACGCCTCGTACGAGCCGTGAGGAGATTCGGCAAATTTGACCCAGACTATGGATGGAAACAGGGAACTCAATCATCTACGGGGGACTCAAACATGTCAAAATGGCCCAACAATGCCCAACATATGATGCTTGTGTCCCAATTTTTGTGTTCAAAATAGTCTCGGCTGGGATGTAACCAACCCATGTTTAGAGATATGTACCCCCCCTGGTACTCAAACACGGTTTGCTGGAAAAAAAAACATTTACTTCGCCATGAATCTCCCGTTTCAATGACCATGGATCGGAGATTTCCCAGCAACGACAAAATGGAGGGTTTGGTGTTTGGAGAACCAAAAATCTCAGCTATGGCAGGAGATACAGTAGAATCTACGGTATCAGTTCTAAGTCAGTAAGTCATCGCATTCATATCACATCATATCCATAAAACATCACTAGTTTCGCTTCAACTGCTGCATTTGGGTGTTTCCTAATATGGGGGTACCCCCAAATCATCCATTTTAGTAGGATTTTCCATTATAAACCATCCAGCTATTGGAGTAGCCCCATTTGAAAAGAGATCGGGCCGTGACGGCCGATCTCCGCCTGCGTGGCTTTGTCGCTGGTTCGTTCAAGCTTTCTCACGCGATCAGTGTGCGTCATCTGGTAGAAGACCTCAGTCTAGTGACGAGCTTCAACAAATATGTTCACAAGATATCCATATGTACATACTACAAATTATATATATATACATATGTAAATATATAAATCTATATACAGTACTGTATATATATATGTGTGTCATATATGTATTCAACTATGAAATAAAGAACCGTGTGTTCTTGAAACCTAGATATCATCTAATTCACAATACATATCTATACATCATGTATGAATGTATGTAGAAAAAAAAAGATAGTGTGTACATCTGCATAATTAACAATACATGGCTTTGGATCACGCCACTGAGTAATCAAAACTTGGAAGTTCAAGCACACATCTACAGGAAGCCTGTGAACTTCACCATCCAATATTAAGGCTTATTAAGGGAATGTGAACAGCAAAGCCTCCTGCATGAACAGCTGGAATACCAAAGGCTGAAGAGAAACCATGAACATTTTGCCTGGAGAATCGATGGAACAAAAACCGAAACAAAATCTGGGAAAGTTACTATGTGGATGTTTCCTAAAAATGGTGGTACCCCAAATCATCCATTTTTTTTTTGGGACCATTTTAATATTTTAGCACAAGTCTTCCAAACTGGGGACTCAACATATTCAAGGGAACCTCTTTCAACCCCAGATCATGAATTTGGAAGACACACCCAGAGGTTGCCATGCCCTGCAACCCATTACAACTGCTGATGTGCTTGCAATATCGCAGCGTTTCCTTCCAAGATCCCTGATCCCTGTGATGGGCTATCAGCCACTTGCAAACCATTCAGAATCGATACCAATCCCATAGTGATTCCAAACTGAGAATTTTTCGAATTTTTCATCCCCTCTCTTGGTTTCGTGGTTTCCCTTGCAGGAACCCCAACAAAATCAGGGTTAAGTCATGTTGAGTCGGTCCCGACTGGTTCCAGGCTTTCGCACTCCCTCCTTGCCTTGCACTTTGGTGCTCACCACCTGGAGCCGTCGCCGGGTCCACATACTAAACATATCTATAAACATATGATCACACAATAACATACTATGCTATTCATGTGATATATCATATTTATTATATGATAATAACAATATCTCAGAATCTCAAGTGTCTCAACTATTGGGATAACCCTCGATATATCATGGAATCCCTCTGCTTATTCTAAATGATCAGTTGGAAAATCGCATTCTTGGAGTCAGAGAGCTGTGATCACAAGATCTTTGTTAACAACCAGAATCGAGTTCGAATTTGATGTTAGAAAGAATGGTCAGATGGAGGATAATAAAGAGCTCTCCAAGAATTCGGATACTACATGATATCACAAATATATCACATATCGGTATAGTATAGTAATTAGCCATGAATTTTGAACATCCCTGATTCAGTCATAGTTTTAGGATGTTTTAGGATTGTTGATGTGGGAAGGTACGAAAGTATTCCTGGCCAAGCCAGATCATCCCCGACTTCATTGCAGGGATGTGGCTGTGGCCTTGAAATGGAATGCGATTCGCACCAAGAATAGACATGGTGATTGCAGCAAAAAGGGGATTGAAACAAACATGAGATTGAATCCATTGACAATGGATATATCATGTGCAAACCCCATTCGACCAGACATCCCAAATCTACATAAACCTACCACGTTGGTTGTTCACCCCAAACAAAAATGCAAAAACAAACAAGGGAATTAAGGCCACAAAAACGGCGAGGACCGTTCTTGACACATCTTGCTGCATCCTCAAACTTAAGCGACCGTTGAATTTCCTCAACATTAAACATCATGATTTGGCCATATGGATGGATACATATCAAGTAATTCGACGTACCAATCGACTCAAAGTCAAAGTTGTGACCAAGTTTAACACAAAAAAATGTCATGTCTTTCAGGTTTGATCTGATCATTTGGGGCTTAGAATTTTGACCCATCTCCAGGTATGGATCGATATGGTTGTCACCCGTTTAAAACCGCTTGCCTTCAGATAGTGCTGTGGCGCTTCGTGGAAGCGATCTACGCTAAAACTTCGACCATCCTCACAGCAGCCGGGCATGGAAAAAATCGGTGATTTCATAGGACTTAACACGACAGTTTTCACGAGACTAAAAAAAGATCAAGAATGGATCTTTTTGAGAAACTCAATAGGGTTAATAGATGTTATATAAATTTATATAATAGTTTATTGATGAGACCCTACTTGTGGGGGTCCCCGACTGGGGGAATGCCTTGCAGCTTTCAAGCCCGGGAAAGCATATCGTATACCAGGTCAGTGCGAGAATCAGCATACTGCGGGCAGGTTTGAACCCTCACAATATTTTATCATCCAAAACCCTTTCGACACATGGTGCCTAAATAAATTTTCTCTATGGGGTCCTTTGAGGATCAAGTCAAGCTGGGTCCTTGAAAATTGCTATATGAAGCTATATGTATATAGAATCACTGCGGATGACCCTGGATACGCAACACCTTGGGTTTTTAGCTGAATTATAGTATATATATATATATATTTACATTCAGCATCCGCAAGCTTAATCTCAACCCATAGCTAATCATACCTACCGATCTATACAGTATAGTCTGAAATTGATAGTCTATACATCTATATATGTAAATACAGTAGATATGCAATAGACAATTTTTAGGTTCCCCACAATCCACTGACATGATCCACATTTCATGGCTATCCCCATTTTCAAGCAAGTATATATCATAGTTATAATTTGGTAGGTACATGCATCCCATGGTAGTTCCACTGGAAAAAAGTGCTTAAGGTTTTCCCATGGTTTTCCATGGTTTCCATGGTTTTCCCATGGTTTTCCATGGTTTTCCATGGTTTTCCAATGGGCAAGCGCTTAAAGAATCCATGGTCCATGATCCGACAGACCCCGGATGGCTGGGATCCGCACCAAAGGTTGGATGTTCTGCAGCATGTCTTTGGGGATGGATTGCCTCGCGAATCGCAATGGTGTGGAACTTGGTCAAGTTCTTGTGATCATGAAATGGGACTGAACATATATCAGATACTTGGACTATACTTGGTGTATTAATGTGTATTGGTCAATTACTTATGGTTAATGTATCATGAAATGGGACTGAAAATATACCCTCTGGTAAAAGTTTACATAGCTATGGAAAGATCCACCATTTTCAATGGGAAAACTCACTATAAATGGCCATTTTCAATAGCTATGTTAAATTACCAGAGGGTATCAGATACAAAAGGTGTATGATAATGTGTATTGGGATAAAATTATTGGTCACCAATTTTTGGACATTTACCAGTGGTTTTAAATCATGATTTGTAAGGTCAAACTTGTGATCATTACATGGTGTATTGGTGTATGGGTGAAGGATGTGACGGATACCAAAATAATTGCTTTTTGGGGAAACAAACGAACCGCATTTCACATCCATCTGTCAGTATTTAAATGGTGATATTCCCATAAAATATGTCTGATAAATTATGGTCATATACATTAGACCAGCAATAGCCCAAAAAAATATCACCAATATATGCTCATTTTTGAGTCCTCTGGTAATTTGAGATGTTCGGATATAACGGGATAGCAATGTTGGGGATTAATGATGGGGGTATACAGCCAACATGGACATAATCGGAATAGATTGGGAATGCAATGGTAATTAAACCAGCCACCACCGTGCATTTTGATGGCAATATAAGATATGTAACCAACATGGCTATTGAAAACCACAATGTTTAATTTCTAATTCGTCAAGCTAAATGGGCGATTTCCGTAGCTAATTCGTTCAAGTACCTTAAAGGGTATAGGTCTCATCTCAAGCCATATTTCACTGGATTGGTTCAAGGGAATCTTTGAGAAAAGATCAGAAAGCAATAGATTTTTATTTCCCATGACGGATCCATGGTGCTGGTGTATATGCTAACATAAAGGGGGTACCATATATAGCAGCACCATGGATCCGTCATGGGTTAAGAACAATGTATGGAATTCCATGGATTTTTCTGTCACTTCTTGACATGTTTTTATATGTGACAGCCAGCATAGAGGTGCTCCTCGTGGACATTGACCAGTCGAGCTCGATTCGGATCTGAATTTTGCGCCATGGCAAAGTCTTGGTTTACCCTCTGGTGAACTAACATAACAATGGAAAATCACCATTCTTAATGGGAAAATCCACTATAAATAGCCATTATCCACTAACATAACAATGGGAAAATCCATTTTCCATGTCTGAAAATAGTGTACCCCTACACCCAATGGTTTTGCTGATCATTATCCCTACTAAATGGCTATTTCATTAGGGGTATACCCCATTTTCAGACATACCCACTTAAACCAATTTTTCTTTTGCTCATGTTTCACAGTACCCTTTGGTAATTTAACAGTTTGCGAACTGCAATCACTGCAATCCATGGCCCATTTAGTTCGATGATTTGCTGTGTAACAAATTGCCAGAGGGTATCATCATCATTTTGGTTGGTTAAATTCCATTATATATGAATCCCATTAAATGTCACTACTGGAACTTTCACTAAATCATCCAAAATCCCTATAGTTGCTTCGTTTTGTCCGGTTTTTTGCTTCACGTTCCCCCAAAACCCCAGAACCAGCCCCTGGAAGCCGCCCGTCCCAGCGTGCCTTTCGGCCCAACCCTTGGCATCCTGCATGCCGAAGGACAGATGTCGAATCTGGTGCGACACCTCGGTGAAGTCGACATCACCGAAGCTTGAAAAACACCATGATTCATGTGATTTTTAGCCTGGGATTCCAATTGACTGACTATTGACTGGGCAGGGATCTAAGATAAATCTATCATCAAACTAAGATAAGCCGATTTGGAGCGATTTGGAGATGACTTCCTGGAAAAACCCATCCCAAACTTTTGAAATCATCCGAGGAACATGCAAAAGAAGTCTTCATTACCGAACAAATGCTGAAACAACAAACTAAATAAATCTAAATGTGGCTCAGGTTGCACCAGCATCAAGTTCCTATGTGGCGAAGGTTGGAATCTCACCCAATCATAGAAACTACTAAGTGACGCCGGTCCAGAGCAGTTCTATTCTGAGTCTTTGTCAATGGGAATTTCAGGATCCTACAATGGAGGTACCTATCATATATAAGGCCTATATAAGGGCCAAGAATATGGCCTTATATGGTACAGTACCTCCATTTTAGGATCCTGGAATTCCCATTGACTTTGGCATCATGTTAGTAAAGCAATAGGATCCACCATCCTAAGTCATCATGTTTTTTAATGGGTGGATTAAAACCATCATTTTTTTACATGGCTGCTACGGTCCATGAAGTTATCCCAAGGTCGACCATCGTCCCGAATCGTCCCAGTTGCGTTGGTGAGCGCAGGGTTCACGTTCACCGCGCCGTGGGCTTCTGCCTAGATGTCCCAAGGATGGCGCCAGCGGGTGCTCTCGGGTAAAACGCCAATCCGCCAATTGGCTACCAAAAGACATGCCGAAGTTGGTCAAATCCTACGAACATGATCATCAATTATACTGTTATACTTTTCTATCTTTTTGGGAGGTTGCTGTAAGGGGGTAAGAACCTTGGTTCCCACTTCCTATGATGGAACCCAGATCAAGCTACAGGCGAGGAACGTTTGATGACAATATGGTTTTCACTAGAACTATAGATCTGAGGGTTGTGAAAGGAGTTGAAGAGCTCAAATATGCGCATGTACTAACAGTGACTAACAGATCCTCAATATATATCCAATGGAAATGCATCCTTACCTTGTTTGCCAATTTCTTTGATGTGAGCGTCTAGGCCTTGCTCAATCCGGCAAACCCTAAAATTAGATCAGAACACTTGAATTTTCATGCAGTCCTCTTGATCAAACAAACCTTACTGGTGCTAAGCAGGGAATGGATGGGAATGGGGGAATGGGATGATTATTACTAGTGATTATGGATCATTCCCTCATTCCCTGCCAAGCATAAGAAACGCAACAAAAATACATGAAGATACCAAAACACACAAAATCAACACAAAAGACCCTATCGATGGGCTTCACCATGCACTGCACCTGAAGGCCGAAATGCCCTGGAACACGCGCCACATAAAGTCTGCCTTGCACCTGGAAGCTAGAAGACGGGAAAATCGATCTGGGAAAATATGGGACTTAAACGGCAAGAAAACAGCTCCCAACAGGGAGCTTTTGAGAAGTCGAAAATTGAAGAGCCAAAACAAACATTGAAGCTCATAGGACCCATATCCATCCAATCATTCAATCCATTCCAACCTGTTCCAATAATCTATCATAATCTATCTACCCTCTGGTGAACTAACATAGCAATTGAAAATGGCCATTTATAGTGGATTTTCCCATAAAAAATGGTGATTTTCCATTGCTATGTTAGTTCACCAGAGGGTACCTACTATCTACCTATCATTACCTATCTGTCGGATGAGATCTGCTCCATGTCCATTGGATTCCCGACAGCTGTTTCTGGTTTAGGGTGCTGCTTCACAACTTCTACAACTTACAATGAGTACTAAGCAGCCATCATATACCAACATAGATACCCTCTGGTGAACTAACATAGCAATGGAAAGATCCACCATTTTTCATGGGAAAATCCACTATAAATGGCCATTTTATAGATATCATAGATGTACATCCAGGAAGAACATGTGGCTTCAGGACAGGAGGGCCGTCTTCTCCGTCAGGGGATCCGTCCTCATGGCTTCTGTTCATTGGCCCCAAAGATCTTGAAAAACTCAACCTGCTCAACCCAACCAGTTGGTTTACCCGGTGAGTTACTTCTTCAGAAGCCTCGAAATTCCCAGAAGATGCAGTTGTGGGGTTGACACCTGAGGGTTATCCATCGAGAACATCCGCGGGAATATCCCATCTTATCCAGATTTGGCACAGAAAATTTGGCACAGAACCCCAAATTCCAGTCATTTATATTGATTTATCATCATTTTCTCAGATTTTCCCTATGAAAATTGGCATTTGATCATTTGGGGGGTAACCCCGCATCACAGCCTGGCAGCCCTGGTCGAAGATGGCGTGATGCTGCGCCACCATCAAGTGACTATTCCTGGTGCCAGCGCGCGATCCAACCCGGTTTTGGCGCACCAATCCCAGTTGGCCACTTGGGATTTGTTGAATAAAGTGGGAATGAATGACAGGTATATGTTATCATAGTGGGAATCAAACAGTTAGGGCAATGCTAGGGCTAACTTGGATTATCCAACTTGATGTCAGATTGATTATTAAGAAATTGGGTTGTAAAATGTTAATAGTATATGGTGGGGAATCCGAGAAAAATAAGACGTTTTGTTGGCACCCAATGCACAGTGTTGAGAGAAACGAACGCCTCTTGCCGATGCCAAACTCAGTGCATGCTCTGGCTGCTTAGCGCATGTGCTCGTCGAAGTTCTCGTGTCCTCGTACAGCTCGCATTTGCCCCGGCCGAGGGGCTTCTGTCTCAGCGAGCCATCGGCTTAGAAACTCTGAAAAAGGACATGATCGAGGAACCCACTGAGGATTTACCTGTCTCTGGGGGCATCATCCCCTCCTCCAGGGGTGTTGAAGCCGAGGGTAATGGCCTGTCAGTTCTCGGGCAGCCACCTCCTCCGGCTCCGCAAGTCCAGAAATGCCTGATCCAATATTAAAAAACCAAACAAATTTGGATTGGGCCTATGATTTCAGGGAAATCGCCAGGTCACTCTAGGAACTTATATGAGGCTACTTTTGACAGAGCAACGTTGATCATCAATAGCCTTCCTGATCGTATCTCATCTTATCTCACCTTATCCCATCTGATCTCATCTTTTCTCATCTCATCTCATCTTATCTCATCGTATTTCATCGTATCTCATCTTTTCTCATTTTATCTCATCTTATCTCATCTTATCTCATCGTATCTCATTTTATCTCATCTTATCTCATCTTATATCATTTATCTATCTATAAATCTATCTGTATATGTGCTATCTATATATATATATATATATATCTATATGCACTTAATCAGTGGTCCTTTAGCCCTGCTTCCTTCACCAACAAAAACACATGTGAATCACACATCACTGCCCACGCGTCAGGACCAAGTGGGGGACGAGTACCATGGGGTCCACATTTGATCCGCGGTGCTAATGGGGACTTGACAATAACCCATAAAACCAATGAAGAAAATTGATTTCGCATGATTTAATCATAATCAAACATAGTTAACGACGTTAACGATATTTAAACCATAGTTTAACCATATGTTACTCATATCGAACCATACTTAACCATCTTTAACCAATGATGAATGGGGATTTACCTATATCTAAACAATGAGAAATGGGATTCAGCATGGTCTCATCATCCTGAAATGGGACCTATTTTTTTGTTTTACCTCGTATTTCAATGTATTTGCATCAGTGTAAGCAAGGTCCAACAATGGTCCAACAATGATGGGGCCCTACCGGCTATGCCTCCATCATCCTCCATCCTATTCCCAACGTATTCCCAACTGATACCACAATTAGGCCATACCATACATATTAGGCCTACGTATTGTGAGTGCACCCACGATGGACACGGAAAAAAACACCCCGAACAGGAGGGTCCAGCCTAACAGTATGAGTGATGAAGTCAAGGATGTTCTCCACCTGAAGGTACACCGCTGGAGACTGAAGCGATTTGCCAATCATTCAACTTGACGCTTATAAAAAGGTGTGAGTATTGGACAATTCTTAATGTCAATCATGTGCAAATGAGTGCAGCTTCCGAAGATGTCTGATTGGTGAATACTATGAATATAACATTCCATCATGTGACAATTTTTTCAGGTGTGACGATTGGTTCGGATTGGATCAAAACCAAGAATCAAGGTTGGGACCGTCGGAGACTTTCCCACTTGGTGGTGAGAGATCATCACCCAATTATTCTTGGAACACATCCGAGGGAAACAAATAGGAGACTATCGTAATTATCATAAGGAAGTCAATTCTAATTGTCATGTAGTTTCCAAAATCATCAGACCTTTTGGAAGTTTTGCTCCATCCCAAACCTATGATACTGATCAAGTCGTGTCCAATTGAACTTCCAGTGGTTTTGGGTCACCTACCAGGTTGTGATTGTGAGCATGGACACAAAAAAATAAACCCAAGATACAAAAGGAAAAACATACTAACATAGCGATACAATGCATTACTTTTTCTATCTTTTCTCGGTTGCTATTGCAATCTTCATGTACCAGTAGACCAATTTCTAGATCAACCCGCATCCCTAATTGCTGGACATACCAACATGCTAAGCGTTTGACACCAAACCAACAAGCACTGGCCAAAACTCAGGTTGTTTGATGGTTCCCTCAGATGCGATCAAACATGATGAACATGTTCTAGGTTTTTCTAAACATAGGGGACCCTATTCCATCCAGTGGTTTATCATTATCAAAATGACCATTCGGAATACCCTCTGGTGATTTAACACTGACAATTGCCAGTTTATAGATGATTGAAGATGATTTACCTTTGAATGGTGATTTTCCACAGCTCTGTGAAATTACCAAAGGGTACCATTGTACCATCACCATTTTTGTGTCTTAGATTCCATAAAACCCCATTTTATCCCATTTAATCCCCATTAAGGTTGATGCTTAAATCTCCTATGTTCAGACCCATCCACTTTTTTTTGGTTGCTAAAATTCCATGAAATCACGTTAAATTTCACTAACGCCCAAGGGTTTTTTCCCCATGTTCAGAAAGTTCAGACATACCCAAGTCGCCCCCTCCACTTCCCTCCACTTCATCAAGGCACCGTTCTCTTGTTCTGAAACTGCTCAAAGGACCTGGAAACTTCCGCGACGCTTCGCGACGCGCGTTTCAGGCGATGGTCGTTGTCAATGGGAGAATTACCTGTTCTTTTTTTTTAACATAGCTGACATAGCTATGGAAGCCGTGGCCCATTGATGGAGGATTTACCTGTTAAATCAAGATAGTTTTCAATAGCTATCAGCTATCCCATAGGATCCATGTATGGTATATATGCTAACATTGGGGGTATATTGATGGTAAATGTTACCATATATAGCATACATGGATCCTGTGGGTATGTTAAAGTACAAGAGGGTAATTGGTGCCCTGGTTTTCAGACCAAAGACATATCTGATGGCAATAGATGTTCATCCGAAAGATGGAAAGATCTTTGAATCCCCCAACTTTATCTGTTGTCCCAAAATAACTATCATGTGATATCATGTGTATTATAGTGTATCATTTCTTCATATGTGTTCTGAAATGATTGAAATGGTTCAGAGAGATTAAGCATGATTTACTAATGTTGACATGCCAACGTTATGCCAACATTATGTTTGAGGGGCCTTGATAATAGCACGTCAACATTACCGGGTCGGTGATTCACAACGAACCAACCGTGGAACTTTCACAAAGGCGCACCCGTCGCGCTTGTAGAGCCGAATGGTGGGAAAGGCTTGGATCTTCTCCTCAAATGATGGTAAAAGTCCGAAAACAAATGGGGTGCTACTGGGTAAAAGACCTTCTTCTAGGCAAAGGGAGTGTCTAAGTATACTCTCCTAAGCACCTTCTCGATACAAGTACCTTCTGAGGGTCCGCATTTTCGATGTGAAGTACCTTCTCAGGACGTATTTGGATCCATAAGGGTATACTACCGTAATACAATGTTCATCACAGAAATACATGACGAATATGACAGTTGTTTCATACAGAGTTGGTTGATGCGATTAAAGAAAATGTAACATAAATAACCGTACATAAACATTTTACACACTAGAGATAATAAAAAGTGTATATATATATATAGTGGAGACTCAACCCAGCCAAACAATGCAAAATGTGGATATGAAGCAGAACATGTCATCAATCCAGCGCATGGCGAGTCTCCAAAAAAAGAATCCTTGGCCAAGACTTTCTGATCTTGACAAACCCAACCCCACCTCCCCCACCAGTGAACCTCCCGTCCCAAGGGTATATCTTGTATATTATATATATATTATATTATATATTATATATATTATATATATGTATATATATATTCAGATCTATACATATGTATATATTATATATATATATATATTCAGATCTATACATATGTATATACATATATATACATATCTATATATACACGTGTTAGGTGGTTATTTATTTATCTATATACCATATGGTTATTCAACATAGCTATGGAAAGTCACCATTTTGGAAAGGTAAATCATCATATCAATCATCTGTAAATGGACCATGGCTTCCATAGCTATGTTGAAGAACCAGAGAGTGTATAATATATATATATATATATAAATATACATATGCATATCATGCGGCTAAGTGGGAATGGCCTTCCGGTTGAGCCCACGTACTTTCCACTTTGCAGCCAGGTCAACCATTCCAGGTTTCAATACGAACTGCACCAAGGGGCCATTGGGGCTTGCCCAACATTGGTGAATACCCCAATGTATAGCCATCATTTGCAGTGGGACAACTAGTGGGAAAACTCACGTCGCCAAACCGCGGGATTTCATCCACCCCCAAATCAATGATGTATACCATCATTTTCCACATTCAAAACATTTCAAAAATGCCCTTCCAATCCATTCTGACTTTATCCGATTATCATGTGGTTGGGAGTTTCTCAATTCTTAGATCCAACCGGCTCCTCATTCAAAACATAGGGAATACAGATGGTATCCCTATATCCGAACAACTCCTCCCATTCAGCACTGGCTAGGATATTCATAGAATCCATTAAAACATGAGTTAAATATGGTTAAGTCATATTAAATCCTTATTTTTTCATACTTTCATCACAATTTTTGGATGGTGTTCATCGCCCAATTTTATCAGACAGTCGAAAGATGAACTTCTTCGGCGGAAATCCTCCTGACATTTTCCCTGAAAATCCACGCAGTTCATCTTCAGGAACTTCACAGTGGTCTGGCGGCATCCGGTTGTGAAATTCTGCTTGAAAAACATCAATTTGTTGGCGACCTGGTTGGTGGTTTTAACCATCTTGAAAAATATGAAAGTCAATGGGAAGGATTATCCCATATATTATGGAAAATAAAAAATGTTCCAAATCACCAACCAGCTACCTTTTTTTGGGGGGTGCACTTGGGACTACCAAGAGATATGATATAACTATGGTAATAACATGTAATAACCCCAATAAGTTGGGATATGGTCCCTATAGCCTACAACTATCTATAACTATGGGTTATATATCCACTTATCACTGGAGCACCCCCAAGTAAACCCTCCAAATACTACCAAGGGAATTGTAAAAATACGAAAATTGTGGTGTAAAACACATTTTTTTTGGGTACAAACGATGGGTCTAGGTAGATATATATATATATGTATACGTATATACATATATAATATATATCATATATATGTGGTTAAACTCATGGGACGATAGAATTATTTCCTGGGAAAACCAAGGATATTCCATATCTATGTTTTCTTTATTACCTCAAGATAGTGTTGATGATTGATACCTGGTATTTTACAATGCCCTCCCACAAATATCCTTTCCGAACTTTCAGAACGGTGTAACTGATTAGCTGCATTCTGGGTCCAAGCAATTCATGGATGATACGTGGGTTTGTGCCCCTAAATCCACGCGTGAATCATCATTTTCCCATATTTAACATGGCCATTTTGCGGTATAACCGATTTTGAAAGACAGACCCACTTCCCTCCATGGGATTGTTCGATTGGCAAAGTGCAAATTTGTCGCTTTTTTCCATGGCGCTACCTGCTTCCCCTCAGCATCTTGGAACTGCATCTTCTCACTGATCCTGTGACTCAGTGGATCACAGTTGGATGTGATGCTTTCAGGTCTGTTTCAGCTGTGGGGATGGGTCAAAACCTATGAAACTACCACATGTTGGGGGAATCAACACCCATTATCCAGCGACTGTGCGAGTTTCTTTGGGTTTCAACACTTTGGAACCAACCAACAAATGGTCAGCGCGCTGGTTGGGGATCATCATCATCTCACATATGGAGGGTTCCCAAGATGGTGGTACCACTAAACGCCCCTAAATCATCAATTCTAATAGGATGTTCCATTATAAACCATCCAGCTATTATACATATATCTGGGGGTACCCCTAGATCATGCATTTCAATAGGATTGTCAATTATAAACAATCCAGCTAATGCCTCATTGATTGACCCCCCCATACGGTTGAAATTCCATCTATTCCAAGCCCCCAAGCCCATTCATATCATTCATGGCCCCATGGCTGCTCTTGGATGCACAAGATTGATGTTTATTTTAGATGAGCAAATGTATCCATTTATATCCAGTTCAATACCATGTATATTAATACATATCTATCTATCATTATCTATCTATCTATCCATCCATTCATCCATCCATCTAGGTGGCAACAAAAATACAATATCAAACTGCCCCTTAATTTCTGTCTCCACCTTTTTGATGGAAAAAAAAAACAATCCCACCTTTTGTGGCCATTCCAGGAAGCACTGGACAATCCAGGTCCTGCCAGCGGCCTCATTCCACATGGGGGCAAACTTCCGACCTGACGCCATCGATCGACGCCATTTCTTTTCGAATCCCACACAGCGATGGCGTCAGCGTGAAATCACCTTTTTATTCTATACCAACCCTGCCAACCCTGTAAAACATATATGTAAAAAATATGTATATATATATATACATACATACATATTCATATAATCATTCATTTTATTTAGATTATAATTTATCTTGGTTTATCTTGTTTTTCTATCTTTTGCTTGGGTGATACATTTACTATACATCAAATATCATGTTTTAAATACTTTGGTATACTTTGAGGCTCAAGGTGGCCAAGTTGGGGAATCGACAACTGAGGGACGACTGAACCAATGGTCTGTGGGGAAAAACCAGTGGGCGGCCAACCAGTAGCCAACCAGTGAATATCAAACTCACTGCCAGTATCTAAACAGGGTGGTGCCCCAGTTCGGAATCGCTAAGTTGGTGAACATATATAAGTCTAATAACTCTGGTTTATAGGTAATATAAATATATCTATAGTTAATGGGATTATAATTCGTTTATAACTGGGGGGGCACCAGTATCCAAAATGAGGATCTGTGATGGGTCTCTGGTTTAGCTGTGCAACCAGCGGATTCTGTGGCTTTGACATTTAGCACATGTGCCATGGTCAAAACAAAACATATAAGAGTATGGTAATCCCACCATCATTGGGGATTCCGAAAATACCAGGTGTATTTAGGCACATGAAGCCCTATTGTTGTTAATGGAGATGACATGACTATCCCCGAACTTATGGCAAAATTGAATGGGATGCATCAATATCAATCAATATAAATAAAACACAAATCACCTATAATATCATATACAACTCACATACACATATATATATAAATCAATGTAAATCCTAATGCATAACTCAATGTAGATCTCATATAAATCATTTATAACTTGACCCTTCATGGAACCAGTTTGAAACCCAGTGACAGTGGACGCACCACTCAGCGAAGAAATTCACCTGCGCGGCGCCATTTTTTCTCCCAGGAATCGGTAAATCGACGCATCAAAAACCAGAGGATTCTCCCAAGAAAAAAAAGCGGGTTGTTGGTTTCAATCCCTCTGAAAAATTATATGGTTTATGATGGTTAATGATGGTTAATAATAATCTGGTTGGTAGTATACCTACCCATCTGAAAAATGATGGAGTTCGTCAGTTGGGATGATTATTCCCAACTGAATGGAAAAAATAAAAATGTTCCAAACCACCAACCAGAAAGGGATTGAATGGGATTTAACTAGCCGCAATGGGGATGACAAATTAATCTTTGAAGTCCATGTCATGTTCGAAATAAACACGAATTAATTATCTTAGGGTTTACCCTCTGGTAGTTTAACATAGCTATTGAAAATGGCCATTTAGAGTTGATTTTCCCATTAAAATGGTGATTTTCCATAGTTATGTTAGTTTACCAGAGGGTACCCCCAATAGGCCCCCACCAAAGAAGGCCTAAACAGGCCACCATCAACCCCTTTTTCAACGGGGGCCCCCTGACACATCCATAGAGTTGCTGCTATTCGCAACAAGATCATCGGATCAATCACCATTTTCATCGGATAAATCCTGTCATGTGTTTATTAGATCTGGGTAAATTATAATATTTCACGAACCTGAATTGTTGGGCCATTTGGGGATGATTTCCCTTATTAACATTTTATTAACCATGATTCCAGTGAGGTCACAGTGAGGTCGTTATAAATTACACAGATTAGATATACAACCTGGTTGGTGGTTTTAACCATCTTGAAAAATATTAGTCAATGGGAAGGACTATCCCATATATTATGGAAAATAAAAATGTTTGAAACCACCAACCAGTTATATATACAACTGTCATCAAAGGGCCCATTCCTCTGGGTTACATATCCCATGAGTGACCATTCCCACCCAACACTTGGTGTTCGAAGCTCCAAATATCCTACATCCAGGGACATCCTAACTAGTCAAAAGGTGACCATGACTGATTCTCACTTTCAACCCGCCCAAAATCATAAGTCTTTGGGCATCGTGATCCCAAGACGGGCAAAAGATCAAACATGAATCTATTTTGGGATACCCTTTGCAAATTTAAAAATAGCTCTGGAAAATTACCAATTTCATATAGTTTGGTGATTTATTTTTCAAAAATGCCTATGTTCCACAGCTATTTATTTCATGTCTATCCTCACCTCTGTTGCCGCAGGCCGTAGGCATCATGCCGTTTCGACAGTTTCCAGATTTCCCACCAACATTTCCCAAAAGCTATTGATTGCCCCCTCAGCTATGTTTGTTGGTTTATAATCTCAGTGCTACAGTTGTAAAAGACATAAATGCAAACGTTATTGGAGTTTATTTGCACCAATTTAGCTCTCATAAATCAGCGATAAATCCCATTTCTATGGTTTCCTATGGCTTCATTTACTTATTAGAAGTATCATACGGTGTTTTTTTTTCCATTTTTGTCGCTGGAAAAAAATACCATTTTCCTATGAGATCTCCAAAATTTGAATCTCATTTTCCTATGAGATCTCCAAAATTTGAATCTCATTTTCCTATGAGATCTCCAAAATTTGAATCTCATTTTCCTATGAGATCTCCAAAATTTCCTATGAAAAAAACACCATTATGAATCACCGGAGGATTTGTCGCTTCTCCTAATGAGATCGGCTGGCATTTTGTCACCCGCTGGAGGCTAACAACTTGGCTTCTTCTCCCACGGCCTGACGAAGCGGAAGGTTTGACCAGGATGACCCAGGGGATGGAAATGGGAGGCCAGGGGATGTTCCGGAGACCCGGCCTGGTAAACATACAAAAAACTATGGAAAATCACCATTTTTTAATATTTTTAATGGGAAAACTCACTATGTCTATGGCAATTTTCAATAGCTATGTTAGTTTACCAGAGGGTAACCAAGTCACATCTGATTGTGGTGAAAAACCGAGTGATAGCCCAGTCTTTTTCGTTGAGTTTAGTTGCTTTTGGAATGAACACCAGGTGTCATGGACAAAAATGGGACGTAAGCAAGGACAACCGATTGAATTTAAACACATGGATCGAGTGATTGAAATCAAACCAGCGAATGGTGAACAGTCAAACCCCACAAGTGGTGCTCGTTTTGGTTCCAGATAAATATAATACAGTATATAAGTTCATCCAAAAGCAATCCATCCAAATCACATGGCTATTCTTAGTAAGACTTAGATACCCCTTAAACGGCCGCGTGGCAAGACCCTATGGTTTCCCCTAAGGCTAGAACGGTGTTCAATCATTATCCTTTGACATGCTCAAATACCTGCGCAGGGCCAGTGTTTTGGTATTTCACAGACGACGGACCCTAAATCATAATTTCTAAAGCCTAAAAGCCTAAAAGCCTAAAGCGTAAAACCCTAAAGCCCTAAATCCTGAAAACTTTGAATCTGAAACCGCTGTGCATTCGCAGTATTTCTGCAATCTGTCTTATCATGTTCAACAACTGGGCATCCTCAATATTGCAGTCCGGGCAAACCACGGGGTCGGCACATATTCATAGATACCGTAGCAATGCGTTGATTTGCAGAAACTGTGGAAACACGAATTGTTCCAGTCTATGTGTCTCGCCTTTCTTTTTTGTTTCAAGAAGACTATGTGTACATATAGCTTGTATGGATACATATCATCATTTATACGTCGACATTAGAATACAAAACAGAGAACTAGATCCACAACTGACTAGTATAAACTAAATATATATATATATATATACCTGGAACCCTAATGACCTTTGTTTTCAAACTTTGGACCCATAAAATTGAGGGTTAATCATCCAAAAGAGGGGTCATTTGGGTTCCAGGTATACGTATATATATATATACACATATAGGGAGGTTTCCTAAGATACGGGTACTCCCAAATAATCCATTTAAATAGGATGTTCCATTGAAAATCTTCCATTTAGGATACCCAAAGACTTTAGGAAAGCTCCACATATGGATAAAATACACGGTACACATTGGATAAGTTATAATATGTCGCTAACTGTCACTAGTTCGGCCCCTGTTAAGGATGATTTCCGGATGGTTTCCCCTACAATTCCCATCATTCGAGGTCTGCACCACTGGCCCACCTATCCACCCCCGCGCGCCAGCAGCTCTAGGGCCACCCTGTCTGCACTGACCGAGGCAGCAAGGCAACGCGACGAGGCCAGGCCTAACCTCGAAGCCACCAGAACAGCGCGGGGGTTGGGCGAAAAAATGTGGGAACAAATTCTTAATTGTTGTTGATTGTGGTTGATTTACTGGAAAAATCTATAGGAAAAATAGGGATTGAACCAAAAAAAACTTGGGAAAACGGTGAATTTACCTGGAAAATGTGGGATTGAAGCCCAACAAACATCTAGGACAACCGGTCAATGATGGTTGATTTACTGGAAAGCTATGGGGATTGAAGCAGGAAAACAGATCGATCAACTGGCAACAATCAACAGGAATAGAGATGCTACCAGAAAATATATTTTTGTTCACCACATATACAAGTTATTCCCGTCGTGACATACCCTCACTTCTTTAGACTTCCACTGCCAACATCATATATATATATATATATATGTTATATATATAATTATATATTATATATATATATATACACAAATTTATACTTGCTAGGCACACCGATAATCACGTGTTCATGTTCGGTGGTTTCAGTCCATCCCCCAAATATGGATGCAACATTACACAATGTTTTGATCTTACCAAATTGCTTGATGTGTACGTCTGAACAAATGGGCGCGAAAAAATAGCCATATTTCTCCAAATTGGTACCAAAATTGTGGAGACATAAATCTTTCAGAAACCTAGGTTTCCCCAACTTTTCTTGATGTTTTCAGCATTACCCATGACGGATCCTAACGGTGCTGCTATATATGGTGTGCCATGGATCCCATCAATATACCCCAGTCATGTTAGCAAACAAAAACCCCAGCCGGATCATGGGTTATCAACCATGATTAACCATTAACCATTAGAAAAATCATATGGTTGATATAATTCAGAAACCATGAGAATCAACCATTAACCAAGGAATGGGATGAAAAATGTACTACATGGCGTTAACCATTAACCATTAACCATTAGAAAATTCATGGAAACCATTAGAAAAATCATGGGTTATCAACCAGGTGTATTTTTCCATGAACATCTCATCATCCCACGACTGATGGGGAGACCTTGCCTTCAGCCATTTCGGAGTAACCAACCAACCGGGCTTCCCAAGCATGTAAATAAACAAAAAAAACACCATGGGTTTCTCAAGCATGTTCCCATCCAAGCATGAATTTTGCATGTGTCTTAAACATGATTAAGCATGAGGAATTATTAACCATAAAATATGTTCACCATGATATTATTCCATCAATAACCATTAATAGCCATTTGTTAACCATAAAGAAGCCACGGCTCGGTCAGGTCTCCGGACGCCGTGTAGCCCGCATGGCTTCCGCGGCGTTCCCACAGAACCTGCGGTTGACACGGTGCACCCAATGCAGCCAATGCTTGTCTTTATGGTCGATATTACATGTTATAAATAACATGTTACTCATGGGAATATCATGGGATTTAATGGGAATATCATGGGAATATCATGCCAATGCTTGTGTTTATGGTTAATATACTGTTAATATTAACAATCCATTGTGGTTAATATACTGTAGATGATGGTTGATGATTATATGGTTATTATATAGTTAATGATGATTAATAATAATCTGGTTGGTGGTATACCTACCCATCTGAAAAATGATGGAGTTCGTCAGTTGGGATGATGATTATTCCCAACTGAATGGAAAGTCATAAAATTCCATGGTTCCAAACCATCACCAACCAGTTAATTGTATGTTATAAATAACATGTATCTAGTTATAGAAACATGTATCTAGTGATGTATTGTGTATGTACCCAGTGCTGGATGGGTATATTATAGTCCCCTTCCTTTCACAGGACCTTCAAGGTCAAAGTCAAAGTCGCTTGGCTGAAGCCAAACCAACTTGCAACAGAGAGAAGCCAAGTCGCTTCTGAGGATTATCATTGGATTATCCATAATTGAGGTATAATCCAATGATAATCCTTGGGGTATGATTTTTGGGGTTTGACCATCTTCTCAGAAATGCATGGCATGATGATCGCACGCCCTTAGGAAATCCATATTGTTTCAACGCTGCGGAAACACATTCCAATACATTTACCTGCCTCTAGTTTGATGTTGCATAATGTTGCATAGATGAAATGTATCTCAATTTCATGTTATCCTCCGGTAATTTAACATAGCTATTGAAAATTGCAATTTATAGTGATTTATAGTTGATTTACCCATAAACAATGGTGATTTTCTATAGCTACGTTAGTTTACCAGAGGATATCCAAATTGGAGTTTCTGCATGCCAAATATTCGTCAACTTAGATCACCTCTAAAGAGGAAATGATCTGCGTGCACGAACTTGCCCATAATGGGATCGTTGACTGCTGCGATAAAGGGCCCTTTTTTAAAGGTGTAAATAGATGTGCTTCCAACAAAAATTGAGCCGCGATACAACTACCAAAGAGTTTAATTGTCTACAACGTTTGCTTACCACTTTCTTGAGCTGCAAAAACAGGTACCCGTCAAATCCTTTTTTTAGTAGAATCGGATGTAATTTGATCAAAAACAACAGCATGTAACTTTACCTAACAAAAATAAGTGTAAGCCAGCCACAAACAAAATAGAGCCTTCAGCAACAAACCACTGGGATCTCATTAAGTCAACGGGAAACAACAACAACTGGAGGTTCAATTTATATATCCAACAACCATGCGCAGATTCTCTTGCGGCAAACATGAAGGACCAAATTCAACAATCAAGAAATTCGACCCATTCAACAACCCACAGGGTCGCTCGAAAACCACAACCCTTAAATACAAGGGAGCAAAACGAAGAGGTGAAGAAAAGAAGCATGTTTGATAGCTCTTTCATGGGATTTCCAAAGTCATGGGGGTACCCCTAGTCATCATAGATAAACAATCTAGAGATGGGTATTTCCTAGTTATAGGGGTACCGATCTATAAACTAGATTTCCATAAATAGGGTTACCCATCATCCATTTATAGATGGGTTTTTCCCTAACAAAAACCATCCAGCTGGGGTAGCCCCATTTAAAACAAAACCCTCCGCCTCGGGCTGGGGTAAGGCGATGGCCCGCAAATGGACGTCCTGGGCGCGCGCTGACGCGAGACCGACGTGACGAGTCGCGGTAAATGGATTGGCAATTCATGAGAAACACCATGAAACACCCCATTTTTGATGGGAGAATCTGTATGGAAATGACCGACCTGTTCATTGACTTATATAAGTATCAGGGATCTTCAGCTAACAAGTTAGACTACCAGATGGCAAGCTTAGTTTCTTGTTTTTTGAAGCTTGAGTGCGATATAATATCACTGGTCGAAAGGATTTAGCCCCATGGTGTCTCAAAGACTGATCCACAGTCGCCAAAATCATAAGACGCACTGGACAGGGTTTTCAGAGCCCTTTGGGATTCCTTTTTATTTCAGAGTTCCTCCGTAATAAACATCACTTTTTGCGAATTTGAAGGCTTACCCTCCGGTAATCAAACATGGCACTGGACAATTCCTCATGTGTTGCTGGTTTTTCATGTCCATTTATAAGGGATTTCCCAGCTAGCCACGTTTGACTACCAATGAGTAAGCAACATTTGAGCAGTGTTCAAACTTTTCTCTATAATTCCATTTAATCCTGGTCGGTTTGGGATTTCCTGGTTGGATTATTAGAATCCCCAATGTGTTGGGTAGTACAATCCCCCAACTCATCATCAACCACCATTTCACCACCGCAGTGTCGAAAAAGGACGGCTCCTTACTGGCAATCAAACACTGGTCACGGCCCAGGCATTGTAGGGCCTTGCAGTTTCGGGATGGAAAGACAAGGAGCTTCCAGGAGTTTCCATGAGTTTCCCAAGCACATGATGTGGAAGTGATAGGAAAACCACACGGAAACCATAGGAAACTATAGGAAAATGGTAGTTTAACTTTCCCATAATCGTGGATTTAGATGATAAAAACCTACTCTAGGGTTCTGGTTGGTATGGAAAAGAAGCCTCATAGAGATGATGAGTTTGAATCCACGGGATCAAAGGCTTGGTGAATGGGATGAGAATGATGTTTGTTGGGGCTTGTCGCCCACTGTCTCCTTTATAGGCCATATCCCCTTAATGAATCCATATTTTTTCTCCACCTTGTAAGCTCTGATGGAGGCCAGTGATGTACGATCTGAGGTCCGTTTCTATCTCCAGGCAACCTGGATACCTTGACCCAGCTCCGAGCACAGTCCAAGTGTTTTGACAATGAGGAAAATCCCTAAATCCACTGGTTACTGATGATGTTCTCTGTTCAAATGCATCTAAATTTTGGTTTAGAATTAGATTACTTTTTCATACACCTAAATGCATTTTTCCTTGGTTGAGTATGGTCAAACTCCAATTTTTGCGTTTCAAGCAACATATTTAATTAGACTGTCACTGTTACTTTGGTTACTTCCAGATTAGGGGTATGTCCAAGAGCTGTAGCTGGTGGAGAGCTCTTGGAGATAAGGACTGAAACCACAAACGACCTGTGCATGAGGTGGTAAAGCAGGGGGAGCTACATGACCAGTTCCTCTACGCTTGCAACATTGCGATAGTTATTGTTTCCAAATTTGTCAAGCTCCCAATAAGATCAGGGAGTCATAGACCATAGCTCCACCACAAGAATTGAGAAGATTGTATATGTCATAAATTTGATGATTTCCATGTTATGAATCCCTGCCCGCCAATTCATATTTACCCAAATCAGGGGCCACAACAAATCACTAGATCCAATACCTGGAATTCATGGAGGCTCATCCCCCATGATCTCCACATAATATGATTAATTAAACGTCTTGACAGATTCAATATCAATTTTGGGGAATGGATTCTCCAAGCCTCATCAAAATCGGCATATACCCTCCGGTAAACTAACAGTTTGCTATTGAACATGGCCCATTGATAGTTGATTTACCTATCACAAAATAGTGATTGTCCATAGTTTTCTGCAAACGTTTACCCGAGGGTGCCGAATCAAATTCTTTCAGCTGGGGATGTTCCTCCAATTCCCATCATCCATGGCGATTCCCGAAACCAATAGATCCCATCATCAGATTAGATCAAAAAAATATACATATATTATTATACATATAATTTATACATATATTATACATATATTATACATACATTATACATACATTATACATATATTATAAATAAATATATATATTATATATATATATATTATACATACATTACACATACATTATACATATATTATAAATAAATATATATATATATATATATATTATATTATATATATTATAATTAATTGTAATTATATAATTGTAATTATATGATCCAGTTTGTCCCATCTTCCCGAAAAAAAAAAACAAGTCCCACATAGAAATGTCATGCAATGCCTCGATGGTCTGATCCGCGCAGGCGAGGGCTGCCTGCTGCCGCAAAGAACCTGCCCAGCTAGTGAATCACCATTGAAATAGTGAGTTTTCCCATTGAAAAATGGATAAAAATGGAAATTTTAACCATAGTTATGTTGATTTACCAGAGGGTATCTTTGAAAAAAAAACCTCGGGTTTTTGCAAACGTTTATAGAAAACTGTATGGAAAATCACAATTTTTAATATAGGTAAATGAACTATTTCTATGGCAATTTTCAATAGCAAACTGTTAGTTTACCAAAGGGTATCCAATAAATGGGGATGTAATTTCAAAAATATATCCCATATGCTCCATGTATGGTATATTTACCTACATTTGGGTGATTTTTAGGGCAAATGTTGGTAAATATTCCATACATGGAGCATATGGGTATATATAGGATTGAAGACTTATTTAAGCAACAAAATTGAGGTTCGACATGGTTTGGAGATGTTGCAACAATTGGCTGCCGTAAGCAAGTGGATTATAACCCCTTATAAGTGGGACATATTGGGATACCCTCTGGTAAACTAACAGTTTGCTATTAAAAATGGCCATAGAAATAGTTGATTTACCCATTAAAAATGGTGATTTTCCATAGCTATGTTAGTTTACCAAAGGGTATTACCCCAGATAAGAAAATTATGGCAACATCTACTGTCACGAATCAAGTGCTGGGGCTCTGGTGACAAATGACCAGGATTTTTTTGTCCCCATATGGAGGTTTCTATAGCCATGGGGGTACCCCAATAGCTGGATGGGATATAAACATGGATGATTTGGGGGTACCCCCATTTTAGGAAACCTCCATATTGTAAGATGTTTGCATCAAGATCCTGAAATGCCATCAATATACTTCCAAAATGGTACCTTTACTCCAACATGATAACATGTTAGTAAATCATGCATGGAGTATGAGGGTCAAAGTAAGTTACAAGCATTGTTTAGTGGTACCGTTTTTTGCAGTTTGATAGTGCCTTTATCCAAATGAAATTGAATAAGCCATTCCGACTTGAGTGCCATTGCCAAAGCATGGTTCTCTGCATTGTGTTCAGATCAATGCTATATGAAACCTGCTGTGCTGCCCATCTTGTTCCAAACGATGTTGTTCATGGCCACCAAAAAATGGAGTAGATCAAATTGTAAATTCACAATTCAATTCCATGTCCCTTGGGAGGCTATTTGTTGCTGTAGTTACAGGATGTTACAGGGATTATATCCAAATTTATTGAAACCAAATCAGCATGGTCTTACAACTATGTCACCCCAACTGCACCAAAAAGCATCACAATAACTTGTTGGATGATCTCTTCAAATAGAACAACACATATTCAGGTTCTATATCCGATTCCCTGGTGTTGACCATCAGATTCCCCAGAACCCCCCCCATGCTACTCATTATATAAACATGCCATTATCCATTATATTCAAGGATTGTCATGTAAATATAGATCATCTATCTATCTATCTATCTATCTATCTATATATATATATATATCATACACATGACATTTCCCCAGATTTTCTTCTCATCGTTTCCCCAAACTTCGTCCCGGACCTCGGAGGTCGAAGACCTTCACCTCGCAGTTCTCGCGGCTGAAGCCTTTGGAGCCACAGGCCACCCAGCTGGCACCGCCGTTCTCCGCGTCCGCCTCTGAAAAAAACATGGCCCTGGGGCCCTGGGGCCCTGAAATCAAGGGCATTTTCATATTTTCATCCCCAACCTTGGCTAGTTTAATGATGTTTAATCCTTTAACCTAGAGGAAAATCAATGAAAATCCATGGGAATATCTACTAACCAGCTATGATCAATGGGATTTTCAGGACCCTGAAATGGAAAATCCATGAAATCCTATGAATAAAATAGATGTTAACTGGGGGTCCATTTCAGGAAACCTCCATTATGTAAATACAAAAACACATGATTGTGTTAGGTTAATATATGATGTATCCTAAAATTGAGGTACTGTACCATATTTTTGGCCCATAATTTCTGGGCATGTTGTCCTGGGTAAAGTGAGTGCGTTGGCATTTCCTATACCTCAATTCTCTACAATAGACTAGTAATCGCTCACCAACCTGAAGGCCCATTTGGGGTGATTCCCGTTACCAGGATTCCAGCCCGACATTGCGACAAAATCATCCAGGTTCATGTCCCGAGAAATCACCCTTTGGATGGACTAACATAGATGTGAAAAACCTACGGTTTCCAGTTTAGAAAATGATCTACACATGGTGGGTTTTCCACATATGATGATGGTTTTACAGGAGGGATATATCCCATAAAATTTCAAAATTGTGGCAATCAAATATATAATCCCACATATATATATATATATATATTACACATATAATCCCATATAATCCCTATACATCCCATATATAATCCCATTGTTTGACCCCTATTTTCTCCACATCATTAGTTTATCCACATATCAACAAGAAGTTAAAAGCCACAAAGCAAGGGAATTCTCACCTGTGGCACGTCCAGGCAGATCAGTTGGTTGGGACCTGCGCGTACCTGGGCGGCGAAGTGAAAATTTAATGATCATTGAGTGAACTCTGGTGAAATAGTAACACTGAACTATAGTGAAGTGTAATCATGATCGTAATTCATAGTGATACTGGTAATAGTGATAATGGTAATAGTGATAATGGTAATAGTGAATTAATCATCATGATAAATGATAGATAAATCACATATTTTATCATACATTAATGAATGTAGTTCAGTGAAATGAACCTTACAAAAAAATCCGTCCATTCCTTTCGTCTGTTGACGTTCTTGGAGAACGGGCCAATTCTGGCCAGTTCTTACATCTGACCAGATATGGCCTCCTGCTGGATAGTATGATTTGGGGTTGGAACTTGGGCAGAAGGGTTCTTCTTCCTCTTCTTCCACATGGATGTGGGTCAAAATGGAAGACCTAGCAAACCACAGATGTGAGTCTAGTTTAGTACTAACCATCCAATTATTGGAGTACCTAATTTTGACCCATACCCACATATTATTATAGACTTGGTTGGATCTCAAACAAAAAGAATTGATGCCAACCCCGAACTAATCAACTCTGCCAGTCAATCAGGGGGTTGCCACCAGAATCAGGATTTTTGGGGGCCGGTTGAAATGCGTTTCTAATCTTTGCTGGTATGAACCCCATATCAATCTATATCGATTCTGCAGGGCCCACATCTGGGGTTTTTCACTTGGAACATCTTGGCACTCTGAAATCGCTAAATCACTTGAGCATCATCAACATCAAGTTGCCAGATCTTCGGAGGCGCACCGAGACATTTGTGCAGGCAGCATGCTGGCATAAAGACACCATTGACATCCGACTCAAATGGATTTTCAAAATGCAGACCATCCAAGACAGAGCCTTTTCGGGGACCACCTATGACCCTTATGACCCACCAAACAGATCCCATCCCCTGATCCGCAAATTGTTTTTTTCTCTCAATTTTGGGCCGTTCGATTTAAGGAAGTAGACCCAACCTGGTTATGACTAACAACATAGCCATAGAACATGGCCCATAGAAATAGATGGGTTTACCTATTAATAGCATGGTGATTTTCCATGGCTATGTTAAATATTGTTAAATATAACCAGATGGTATTCTCTTATAGGGTGATGGCATTACTATGAATCGTACAATGATGGTTAAGGATCGGGCCAATCATTCCCCCATGGCCGACTATTCAGACTAGTGAATTAATTACATGTTATTACTATGATTACTTATCCATAATTTTGGGTGTCAATTGCTGCTTTCCAGTTCTCAGGGCCCTAAGTTTAGATCCATCCCCACTTCATGCTGTTGCCACCTTTGACATACCTTGCAAGAACACATATATTATCATATATTTGGGTGGTCTATTTGCCTATTCTTGGCAACAAACTACCCTCTGGTAATTTAACATAGCTATTGAAAATGATCATTTATAGTGGATTTTCCAATTGAAAATGGTGATTGTCCATAGTTTCGTTAGTTTACCAGAGGGTAAACGCATAAAAATCTACAGGATTTAGCCCAGCAAAATGCACAACAACACCATTTGATACTGCTTGGTCGATACACCAAAAAAAAAAGGCCCAACAGGTCACAATCATCCTCAAGCAGGTATCATGTAACAATGCATAGCCCTTATTTATAGTCAAAGAACATTTATTTTTATTTCATCCATACATTTCTGATGCCTTTAAAACATATCAAAACCCCATCTTTGATGATCTTTCCCCGGGAAAAAAAACTGACGCGCCACTCCGACTCCGTCCAAGCGACAGCCATCACTGGTCCTTTGCCCAGCGAGCTACGGCTATCCCAAAGGCGCAGTTGCAAGTCCTGCGATGGCGGGCTCAAGGTTTACCACAGATTCCGCTGAGATAAGGGGAATCGAAGCACACATATACAGAATAGGAAACTAAAAACATGTTGAACAAAAACTAAGAATTTTGTTACATAATGAGTCATATCAAATTTAGAAACCCAAAAACCGTTGATTGGTGGTTTTAATGCCAATGAAAAAAATACATTAGGATTGTCGTGCCAAATAGGATGGACCATAAATGAAAATAATACCTGGTTGGTGGTTTCAACCCCTCTGAAGAATATTAGTCAGCTGGGATGATTATTCATGTTCCAAACCACCAACCAGATACATTCCAAATCACCATCCAGAAACAGTGTTTATCCTTTTGATCCCGACACGCCAAGATTTTTAACGGCTTAAAGATTCACCCAGCATATGCAGGATATGCATGGATATGCATCAAACCGTTTGTAGCCATGATAGTTTGTAAAGGAACCATTTGGAAACTGCAGTTTGGGCTAGTTCTCTTGCAAGAAAAGAAACGTTAGAAACATTTGTTGTCCTCTTTCTTCCCAGTCTTAGTAGTTGAATATCTTGCAGGTTTCCAAGTCTTTCGGGTGCCCTATATCACTGTCCCCATGAAAGATTGCCAATTTATTAGGTGATCTTATCTGGCATGTTCGAAATACCTTTCCCGGCACCCGATGATTCAGGTTAGCCTTTGGTAATCGTTTACATAGCTGAAGATCACATGTGAAACATGGGTAAATCATGGGAAAATCCATGGATTAATCCATGGTAAATCATCATTAAGTAGATGGGTGCGAAATGTTATACTAGATGGTATCCAGAATGGTGACATGGGATAAAAAATGATAAAAGTAGGAATACTTATATTACTTATATCAAGACACTGAGCGCTACCAGGATGATTTATCAATTGCATTCTCATTCGGATTATAGTTGAGCCCCCAAGGCCCAAAAATGTGAAACTAGGATGGTAGTTCGATGATGTTTTCCCCATCAATTGTCCAGCTTTCCAAGGTAAATTCCCATAGAAACTAACTAAATCCACTAAACACGTATAGTTGATGCTGAAAACCCACAAGGTCCAGTGACTATATCAATTATCACGATGCATAACTATTATTATCATTGGTTACGACAAATATCATTTTACAATAGTATCACTACTATGACATCCGCAATCCATTTTCCAAGGCGGCACACTTCTGAGTAACGCTTGCACTATCGTTGCACTGAGCATTGAAATCGAAAGGAGAAGTGCAACAGGCAGCTCCTGAGATCTTAAAAGAA
>Ga0126342_10000189_pt1 | contig 52133 bp, 49 predicted proteins | sample Cyp1metagenome_FD_92528 | JGI IMG/M metagenome (GOLD analysis project Ga0126342, IMG submission 92528) | Coral microbial communities from Lord Howe Island, Old Settlement Bay, Australia - Cyphastrea 1 metagenome | ecosystem: Host-associated > Invertebrates > Cnidaria > Coral ...
ATTCATCTTGCTTCAATATCTAAACTGCCTCCCCAGTGCCCCTCAGGAACTTCCTGAACTCATTTGATTTCATATCTGGTTCCCCCGTTGCCTCTCCGCATTTTCTTGCATGCATCTAGTTTCCAAATCTAGGTTCCCCCCCCTCGTCTCTCCACAACTTCTTGCATGCTTCGTCATTTTGGTTCAATGTCTAGGCTTCACCCCTCATCTCTCAGCAACTTATTGGCTCATCTGGTTTCAATATCTAACTTTCTCTTCCCCCAATGTGCCTTTCAACTTCCTGCATCCATTTGGTTTCATATGTAGGTTTCCCCCCGTTGCCCTCTCCACAACTTCTTGCGTTTATGTTGTTTCAATATCCGAATTTCTCCTGCACCCCTGTGCCTCTCAGCAACTTCCTGCATGCGTTTGGTTTCAATATCTCCGCTTCCCCTATCTCTCAACAACTTCTTGCGCTCATCTGGCTTCAATATCTAACTTCCCCCCCATGTGCCTCTCATCAAACTTCCTTAACTTCCTGCATTCATTGGGTTTCAATATCTATGCTCTCCAGGGAGCGCAGCGCCCTGGAACTTGTGACACATTGGGTTCCCCACCTCCTTCCCATTCTGTCCTCGTTTTCCCAATTTCTACTCTTCGCACCTCTTCCGGCCTTTCGGTTGCGCAGGAACTCAACTTGGTGTCAACCTGTGTGAAAGTGCCCCACTTGGGGGCATTCATCTGGTTTCAATATCTAAACTTCCCCCCCTGGTACCTCTCAGCAATTTCCTGCATTCATTCACTTGGTCTCAAGACTTCCCCTCTGGCCTCTTAACAACGTTTTGGCATGCATTTCAACTTGGTTTCAATGTCTAGGCTTCCCCCCTTGTCTCTCAACAACTTCTTGCGCTCATCTGGTTTCAATATCTAACTTCCCCCCTGTGCCTCTAATCAAACTTCCTACACTTCCTGCATTCATTAAGTTCCAATATCTATACTTCCCTCCTAGCCTTTCTGCAACTTCTTGCGTTCATATTGTTTTAATATCTAAGCTTCCTATACATATCTATTTATATATATACATACATATACACATTTATATATATATACATATATGCATATATGATCTATGGATAAGCGACACTGACATATGATATGTGTATATATAAGTATGGATAGAAAAACTGGTACCACTGGCTCGATCAGCAAAGCCTGGGCCTTCCAACTGCTCCGCTGGCAGTGTGCGACCTGGCACCAACTCTTGGGGGTGATCCATGTTGATCCCTCCAAGGTTAGCCTAAGCATTGAATAATTGGTAATATTATTAGTCAATATATATGTTAATATTAGATAATATTAGTAATAGTTGAATATGCAATATGCATCAATCAGCATCAACTGATGTCGAGTCCAAATTGATCTGATCGGACGCCTCCTGACTCCTTTCCACACTCATCTGTCTCCTGGATCCATTCGGAAAAAACCGTATCCGACCCCTATGGAATGCGGGGTGACCTTCAAAAATTGCCTCTAAGGTAATCATAGATCTAAAGCTGGCCATAGATGGGAAAAACATATATGGAAAATCGTTGGCAATCATCGAGAAATTGATAGAGATGCTGGGCCAGAGGCCACAGGCTTTGGCTAACCTGAGGCCCCTGATGGCCAGCACTGATGATGTGAAACAAGTCACTGCCCTGAGAAATTTAAGCGACAACTCAAATGGATTCAAGTAGTAAGTAGAGTATGACAACCACAATTTACATCATATTACATAACCAACAAGACTTGGCAGTGCTTTGTATGAACCTATCCATTCCTAAGTGAAAGAAAGCGTCTACTAGGTGGAAGTGCTGTGTGTGTATTTGACTCAAAATACTCAAGCAAGCTAAAAGAGGACCATTTTTGATTGAATATCACCATCAAAGGTACTCAAACTGCAGCATCTTCAAACGAAGACCGCCCAAAAAACTGATTGTCATCATCCCTATTCAAAAAACTAAGGAGAATCCTCGTGGATTTCTCCACCCATGTTCCACAACCGGAAAGTCAGCTCCACCCGTCACGGCTCCTGACTGCTTTTCAAAGCAAAGGGGTCTTTTTGGAAGACACCGAGCGGGTCCAACGGGTGGACGGAGGAGAGACTTGCGGAACTGGCGCTTAACCAGTGTTTTTTCCAGCGTTGGATCGTGGTTGAGCTATCTCGGCACTGTGAAAGGAAGAGTTGCTGGGAAATCTTCAGAAAAGGGAAGTACCACCATGTAACAGCCATTTTTTGTTGTCAGGGGTCGGGGAAGGCTGACTTTTTGAAACTTTGGGTCAAAATTTGACACACGGCCAAACTATCTCCCAAGTGATCGGAAGAAATCATCAAGAACATCCTCCGCCGCACAAACACTGGGATCGCCGCACGAAACCAGTCAGCAGTGCCATCGCAGATCTCCATTCATCTGACCATCATCTTCATAAATCCCAAGTTTACTAGATGGGGCGATTACCGATTACCTGTATAATATAGGATTGTATAGGCATGAAATCATCACTATTTCTGAGGGGCGACTAGCCCCTTATTTGTGAAGTCAAGACCCAGAGATTTCTTCGGGGTGAAATCTGGTATGGTTTATGGTCACCCCTGAATGGTAAAATGGCGTGTATCATTGGGTTCGAAACCCGAAACCCCTGGGATATCCCTGAACTTGGTCGCTGAGGCAGCTTATGGTATTCTTGAAAAAAAAAAAGTACAGTGAGAGGCCTGTGCCAACATCCGCTCAACACGGGCTTGAGATTATCATAGATGGATATTCGATGATACTAGTAAAAATATTGCCATTTCATGTGATTTCCCCGAAAATGTGGTCTACCGGGTATACCCACCAAATGCCATTTCATTTCAGGGAAAATGATGATCCACCATCAAGTCTGAAGGCATCGCATCTTTCAAAAAAAAAACTACAAGGGCGTGTTCAGGATGATATGACAACACTGACTAGCAGAATGCCATGGATCTCTTTAGTCCAAACAATCGAGGGCTGATCAACATTGAAGTGCATACACTTAAAAAAGATCAGTCCATATGGGAACTCCAACCTTTTTGATCCAGGAAATTTGCAGAAAAACATGTGGTTTCTTGCGAAAATGTCCTTGAAAAAACACCCCAAATTGAGAAATGCCGCATCGGTGCTGACGGATTGGCGTCCGGGCGCCCGGTTTCCATGAGGCTAAACTTACCCTCATCTGGAAGCGCCAGGTTCAGCAAAGCACCACGCTTTTTCCGTGCCGGTTGGTGGTGTGTCCCCGACATATCCATGGTATACGAGGGAGCTATTGTGGGTCATGTACATCTCCTAAATTTCACATGGACCCCAACAGGCTATGATCAATAGGCAAATTCTTCTTCCAACCCCCCCTTTTCATGCGGGAACTTTACACATTTTACACTCTTTCGAGCCAGCATTTCTGCCTAACCCCACGTGAAATGCAGGAATTCTGGATGGAAAAGGTAGACGCCTTTTAAGGAACTTACCCTCTGGTAATGGCCATAGAAATAGTGGATTTTCCCATGAAAAATGGTGATGTTCCATCGTTTTTTGTAGGTTTACCAGAGGGTAGTTCGGTCATGTTATGTGGCTGGACCCCAGGATCGATGGACCATCATTTTATATGGACTTCTCGGACGACTGGAACCACCAACCGTTGTGACTCAACCGTTGTATCTTGCGCAGTGGCAGCAGTGTTGTTCCACTGGAAGCAACTGCTCAATGATCTCAATGTTTATACCATCTTATACCGAGGAAACCTTCTGGCAAACAGGGTAGTGGCAGAATCTGCAGATACAAAGCAACAAAAATATCGAACTTCACTGTGTATCTCCCTACGTCGAAGCGATTCGAATTTCATGACAAAATCCGCAGTTTCCAAGCCGAGCTACCACAGCTTCCACCGAAAAGCTCATCGGGTTTAGATTCTTAGCTCAATTGTCTACAATACTTTCCGTGTACGCTTCACAACGGCCGCAAATCGCGTGCGTTCCTTTTACGGCCGTGACAACTCCACGGACGACTTCTTCGAGCTGAGTCTCTTGCCTTGTCCGGCAAGCCACGAAGCATCGAGTCGGGTTTCACCACATCATTGGGAACGCTGCACCGAACAGTCCGGCTGCTCCGAATCCGGCTGAGTTGCTAAAGCGAAACAGGGGGGTCCAAGCCGTCAAGCCATGGCAAATGCATTTTACGTATGCCAATATATGCTCAGATATGCACATGTATCGATGTATCCCTGTATCGATGTGCCGATGTCGATGTATGCACGTACATACGGACGTATGTGTGCATGCATGCAGGCAGGCATTTATGTTTGTATCTAAATATCTACTATGTATCTAATCTATGTATCTATGCATGTATGTTTATATATATATATATATTGTATTTGTCTATGAAAGTTATGTAGTGTAATGTAATGGTCTGGTATGCGACCTTGTGCAACTGTCTACACAGTATGTATCCATACATGCATTATCATGCATATATGTTTACTTGTATTTAGTCCATGTGTTGGTTGTTTTTCAACGTCCAAATGCATGAACATTATTTTGATCTCTCTATGCCTCTATGCAAGTATGCATTAAGAATCATTAATTAAGACATGTACATACATGTATAGTACAGTATCTCGTCGAACGCTGAAAGACGAACGATGTATGTCATATCATTGCGGTGGTTCAACCAATAAGCATTGGCTCGGAGAAGACCAAAATTGAACACTTTTGGTGAAGCTGGCTGGTTCGTCCAATCTGATGGATGTTCAAATATGATCAAATATGTTCACCGAAACCTGCAACTGCCGGACGTGTACGCTGCAACTCCCTGACATTCCCTGACCTGTCTTTAACGGGACTGCTGCCAAGTGAGCTCTTCTTCACCGTAGGCAGCTCTTCAACAAAGAAAGGGCGCTGGGACCACGCCCCTCAAAGGTAGAACAATGGATGGTGCAAGTGATGTTTTAAAGTTCAGACAGATTTTAGGCCCTTGCCCATGATGCCCAGTCTTAGGCTCATACTGTACGTACCGGGTGCTTCTCATCACCGAGTCGCGGATCCGAGATGCAGGAAATGACTAGATCCTCCACTCAGCTTTGAATGGCCACGCATCGGGTGGAACCTACCCAGAACACACACAGCCAAGCAACTGCCACAATTCTTCAAAGGTCCTAAAAATCATATGAAAATCATCGGCTGTAGATGTTTGATGATGTTTTCTTCTGTTTCACGCTGGTAATTGGAGGTCAAAAAACCGAATCCTGTCAGCTTGCGACAAGCTCTTCAGATTCTTGGCAGCGGCCCGAGGGCCACTTGGCAACCCCCGAGTGCTGCGGAACGAGAGATAGACAACATTGCTATCTTGTCAGGTGGTGCGATCAGAGACGAGACGGCAAACAGCATCAATCCGTGGCTTGTTGTGTCTTGAATTTTCCCTCATCCATTGACTTTTGATTCATGTGATGCTTCAAATCTGCTGACACACCACAATACCCTTTAAAAAAGTTCTTTCAGAATTATGCTTAATGATCCTAATGTTAATTTTAAGAGCAAACAAACAACCAAGGTTTACCGGTTTACCTTTGTAGGACAATTTACCAGTTGGTTGACCCAAAAGGACTCATCTCCTGATCTGTACCCCCCGCGGATTTCTCGCAACTTGCGGCCAGTCTGGCTTTCTGCGTCTCAGCTTTCCTGCACTGCACGATGGGGCAACTCAGAAATGTAATGCGTATCAGTGTCATCAGCTCCACAGCTGGAAAATCCACTAAATGGGCATTGAAATAGGAAAATGCTAGGGGATCTTCCACTGCATTCCACTGCCATGTTTGATTTTCAAAACAAATCCGATGCAATACTCAACCAGATTCTGACATCCTGAAGTGACTACCCTGCTGACCTCCCTGCCCAGCTGAAGCATGGCGATGTAGGACTCCGGTTGCGGATCCTGGAGAGAGGTGCAAAAAAAACTGCACCTAAGTACTGGATCATACTGGATCTACAGATTTTTTGGGACAGTCGAAAATTATCGAAAAGGGATCTCAAAGGGACTTCCTCACATCCTCTGAGTGTCGCGCCGACGTCGAAAGCAGAACGCCAAGAGAGTCTGGATCCAACCTTGCAACTTGTCCAATCGTGGTGGTTGGTTGTGGAGCCCCTTTAAAAAAATAACAATCGAAGAGGCCACCGGACTTAGGGGGAACTTCACTTCTCACCCTGGGTGCCAAACGGATGGCAGCGCAGTGACTGCACATATTCCTCTGTTTCGGGTGACCTCAGGTGATGTGGCGCCGGCAAGAATCGCCTGGATTCACATGGAGGCTTGGAAGTGGATTGTCATCATATGGAGGTTTCCCAAAATGGTGGTACCTCCCCAAATCATATGTTAATAGGATTTTCCGTTATAAACCATTCATTTTGGGATACCCCATTTGTGGAAACCCCCATATGGTTTTGTCTCAAGCAAAAATTTACATGGACTTGACTTACCTTCAGTTCATGAACTTCAAACTTCGGACAATATGTTCCCATACTTTTAGGATCACCCCAAGAATCGTAACTGTTTAGCGTTTGTGGAGCTTGCCCACCCTTTTATACCTGGGAGCCACGAGCAGGGACTTACTTGCCAGGGTTATGATTAACCAATTACTGTGAAACTTGGCTCCATCTTTGGGGGGGACAACACCAGGGTTCAACACCATAGCTGCCATAGCCCAGTTCTACAGCGTAGCTTGAGGTGCACACTGCCCACTGTGTCGACCAACCAAACCTGGGCCAGAACACGGGCGAGGAAAACACAGGGAACATGGCAACGGAAAATGATGCAGTCATTGCCATAGATGAGTTTCCCATTATCTACATAATATGTACAAAGAATTGTTTGTCCATGGCTATGGTTGATTGCCCTTGATCCCACAATTGTTTGAAATTGACAGGAAAACCGTGTGGGGTTTCCTCAAAGTTGTCCAACCAATCGAATGATAAGTGGGGTGACAGCCCCTGACACAACTGGGGCCATGGAGACACTCTTGTGACATCAGGATCCTGACTCTTAAGCTGGATTTAGCACTTGAAAACAACCAGCACAAGACTTCAATGATTGCAACTTCTCAAAATCATAGACCCATAGACCACAAATCAAACCCAGTCAGCTTCTTAAACAAGCGTGGTCTCGCCCCAAGTTGAGTAACCACCAACGAAGGTTTCGAAAAAAGACCATGAATAGCGCAATCCCCTGGCGTAGCTCCAATAGTTGGTCCATATTGGGCTACGGTCATCCCCCTGGTCCAGAATCCCCTGTAGCGAAGTACCCCTTGTTTTGCTGCTTTCTTCCACGAGAGTTCACCGATAACAAGATATCCATAGATATCCCGTGACATTTGTTGGTAAATATCCAAGTTGAGGATTGATGAAAATTCTAAGCCCCAAAACTACCATGGTTTTCTGAGACGGACAATCCAACTTGTGGGCACATTGGTGCCTGAACTTTGACCCATCCCCGGTTACTGTATATACCCCGAAATCCTACGGTTGACGGTATCATAATTTTCCACATCAAAACTCCAAGAAGTTGGAGGTGTTTCTCCCCTATGTTCATGCAAATTCACCTGAAAAATCCTTGATGTCCAATCTATTCCACCATAAAATCCATGGTAATTCCAGTAATTCCTCCAAAAATTGCAATAAATCTGTAGTCAATGCCCCAAATCTCGCGTAAATCCCCATGAATCCTACTAAAATCTATGGGAAATGCCCTAAAATTCACCCGGAGCACCCAGCAGCCTGCCTGCGGCCAGCGATGCTTGCGACCGCATGCTTCGGCCTGAGACCTGCGGATACATGGGGAATATAGTGGCGAGAATATATCTGATACATATATATATATGGGCTTTCCAAAAAAGGTGGTACCCCCAAATGGATGGTTTATAATGGAAAAATCCATCTATAAATGGATGATTGGGGGGTACCCCCATTTTAGGTTTAACCTCCTTATGTATAAGGATGTGTATGGTTTTGTCGGGTTAAGCCATAGTGGTTTAGTCCCCAATGTTGCGTATATGTCGCTTGACTAGTGTTTCCACCAGCAAAATTTGGATTGTCCCCAGACCCATTGAAATGAATCCCTACTGGTACTCAATTAAAGCTGTAGTTAGATGGTGTTCCATTTTGAAAAATTAAGCTAAAAGCAAGTTTGGAAATTACAACAAAAAGCTCGAGCGTTTTGGGGATTTACTTCCTATTCAAATCAACGAAAAAATCCTCGACACGTTCACCGTGGTTCACCGGCAGATGCCTCTGCAAAGTGTCGCCGTGACACCAAGCTCCCCCTGCGGTAGGGCCGGTCGGCGGAGGTGGTAACGGTGATAACTTGGGAGAGGCGATGGCGATCACTGACCAAACGCTGGTACCAGAACAGAATGGTTGTTTAAAAAAATGCTGTCGAAAAAACCTGTTCACAATGTTCACAAACAAAAAAACATGGTCTTTTCTAAGAAACAAAAATGTTTACCAAAAACAAATATTGGTCCTTTGGAGCACACTTTCTGGTGGTTGTGCAGACTGAGGGCTCCAGCTTGAAGTCAACATGTCCCAAGTGCTGGTGCGGATGTGCCTGGCCGGGTGTCGCTGGCACTACCACATTGCTGTTAGATATATCAAATATATTGTATAAATATATTTGATGGATGGATGGATACATGGATACATACATGGAAATGGATGGATACATGGATAAATGGATGGATAGATTTATATGTATTTAGATGTACTGTATTTATATATTTGTGTACAAGACACACAATAGATATCTATATATATATAGAGGATAATGCGACAGGTTCAGCACTTGGTACCACAGCTCAAAGAAAGAACACCGTGGGTATAGCACATATCAGTGGTGCACTAATCGAAATGTGTTTAGAGATGTTTAGAGTGACAACACAATCTAGCCACGCTTTGTCAAACTCCGATCTAACATGAATGAATGAATGAATGGCTCAAATTTATCGAACCACAACAATGGATGCTTCTGGATCCTAAGAATAACCAATAACGTGTGTGCCCATCATGGGTACCCCACTTCGACTGTTTCTCAACTTGGGGTATCTACAACCATTGGTTCCCCCCCATCTTGGATGATTTCGGAAATCCCCCGTTTGGCTGGTGAGCCACGAATCCATTCACAGGTACAAAGTGAGCCCCCAGCTATGAGCTCCTTGGTGACCAAGTCATGTTTTTCCAACTTAGCTATCATATTTTTCAGCTATAAATTCCAGAAACATCCCCAGTATTCTTGGTGAAATGAACATGTTCCGTTATGGTTTCTTGGGGGATCCAACATCTATCCATCCCTTTAGTCCTATAAAGGTGATCAAAAACAGCGACCGCATCCCACCGCGGAGCAGATCCGCAACAGGCTCTCATTGGTCGCAGCAGTTGCGACCTGGATCCGGGATCCGAACCATGTGGGGAGTGATCCGATCCAGCTGAGCTGGGGAACTCGGTGTCAAACCTGGCCCTGAAGGCAAAACCTTCTGGTTATGTCAAAATAGCTATTGAAAATGACCATAGAAATAGTGGATTTTCCCATTGAACATGGTGATTTTCGATAGTTATGTAAACATTTACCAGAGGGTAAACCACCTGAGTTCATCCTCTTCAACCGCATCCTGAGTGGCTGGCTAAACCACCGCTGGTCAAATACATCGCACGACGGTAGTTCCTTGGCGGCTTTCGCGCCAAGGGAACTAAAGGGCTTCTAAAAGGAAACCTTTAAAAAAAACTGTAAGTCAGGGGGTTCCCATACATTTTCCCTTCAACTGACACAATTCAGGCGCTGACGTCGCGCAGTGCGTGTTGGGCAAAGGGTACTTTGTGCCAGTTCCATCGTCCGTGCTAGCCTGCCCCCGTGCCCCTTTTATCAGGATGGGATCACTGGATGTGCTATCGAAATTATACATGAAACAGTTGGATAGATACATATTCGTATGTATGTATGTAATGTAATGTAATGTAATGTAATGTAATGTAATGTATGTATGTGTGTATCTACCTATCTATCTATCTATCTATCCATCTATCTATCTATGTATCTATGTATCTATCTATCTATCTATCTATCTATGTATCTATCTATCTATCCATCTATCTATCTATGTATCTATGTATCTATGTATCTATGTATCTATGTATCTATGTATCTATGCATGCATGCATGCATGTATGCATGTATGTATCTATGTATGTATCTATGTATGTATCTATGTATGTATGTATGTATGTATGTATGTATGTATGTATGTATGTATGTATAATGTGCATAGATATGGATATAGATCTATATATAGAGATACAGATCAAGATAAAGATACAAATACAGATAGAGATAGAGATATAGATTTATATATATATATGTATATACATATGTTGAAATAGGATTCACACATATGTTATGTGCGCATTACATCCTCCAGTTGCCCAGCGGCCCTGGCCCTTCGACTGAGCTGGCGACCAAGCTAAACTGTTGCAAGCAGGAGTCCTCGGTGTCAGCTTCGCGAAACCGTAGCGCTTCGCCGCTGGAATCCATGGATTCTTGGGAGGAACCATCCCCAATATGGAGGCTTCCAGAATCTGTTTCCGAAATAGCAAATTCTGGGAACCAGGCGACTGTTAAAACCTCCAGAGATCCTCAAATTGACTTGGGTTTCTCTGAAAATAGGGTGTATATATATATATATGTATATATATATATATTTCCGTCAAATCCATCCGTTGATCGTCCATTTCCCTGCAATATTCATGTCGAGGTAACCCATTTTCGATGGCCAACTGCTAGGGTGAGCCTGGAAGCTCTCAAGACAAGATTATACCGCTTTCCAACGGAACGTCATTGGGGATATAACCAACGTATGCTGGGAAAAAAAAGGGGTATCATGGTGAAATATGAAGATGTGCAGTTCTTGGACAACATGTGCATCTGTTTTTTCCCACCGCAAGCAGTGCTCCAAACTCTGCCGCGAAATGCAGGTAACCTGAGGCCCTTACAACGCCCGAACATAGGATGTGCTTATCATCCTGCAGATCACAGGCTGCACTAGAAGCAAACAGAGCTTGGACTACCCTCTGGTAAACTAACATAGCTATTGAAAATGGTCATTTATGGTTGGTTTTTCCCATTAAAAATTATTAAGTTCCATACTTATGTTAGTTTACCAGAGGGTAAGTAAAGCTTCTGAACTTCCAAACAACTCGGGCATGACACAAAAAACAAAAAAAATGCCGTTCCAGTCATCATTTTGGGAAGATTTCACCCCTACACAGCCACTGATTATTGCCAAGCTCTCACTTCCCAATCCGGATTTAAAGATTCATTGCTCGTTCAACATCTTCGGATGATTTCCAGATTGTATTCTCACCATCACGGTGTTCAAATTTCCTCAGATTCATTCAACAATTCCCCAAAAAAGTGGTACTATACATCCCAATGATAGCATTCCCACTATGTAATATCCCCAATAATATCCCCAATATAATGTCCCCTGATATCTGCATATAACCCCCATTATATCCGCAGGCAGTCCGGAGAGAAGGTGCACATCACATTCAAGCTCTCCGTGGTGAAGAGCTTTACCTGGAAGCTGGCTGGCTACGAATGGAACCAACAATGAGATTCAATTCATAAGTCGTGGATATGTAATGATATGTATGTAATGTAATGTAATGTAATGTAATGATATGTATGTAATGTAATGTAATGTAATGATATGTATGTAATGTAATGTAATGTAATGGAATGGAATGGAATGGAATGTAATGCATGCATGCATGCATGCATGTATGTATATATATATACATACATACATACGCCTGGGATGCTAAGGAGAATGATATTGATATATTTGCAGGGTTTGCCACAAACACCTCAAATTAAGCACGAATATTTGAGGACTTAAGCCAAAGATATTGATTTTGCCATCCAAAAAAGCCAGAATGATAGTTGTATAAAGGAACCAGATATGTACCAAATGAGCCTCTAAAAATGATGCTTGCATCATTCTTGAAACTAGAAATTGGGATTCAAGCAGCAAGATTTGATGAGACTTAACTTCATGAAGTTAGGGAACCAATGCTGCTATGTTTGGGGACAAGCAATTGCTCTTCAAATTCTGAGTTGTCCCGGTTTCTTTCCTGTGACCAAATCGATTTTTCGTGTAAATCAAATTTGAATGTTCATCCCAAAAAAAATGGAATTGTAATGAATTAATGTGAATAATATCATATCAAAAATTGAGACATATTACATTATGTATATCATACAAATCCCCCATATTAGGCCCTGGTTTAGTATTACATCTATATATTCCCCAAGTTCAAGTTCGGAACCCGGACCGGTCTCGCCAACTGCAGAGGTTGTCTCAAGTCCCACACCTTCGGAAGCTGGAAAATCCTCCGTTGAGTCCATGATTTTCCCATATGATCCACATGGGTAGCACATGGGGATTGTGATCAAAAATCACCATCTGAGTCGATGATTTTCCCATATTGAAAACCTCCAATTTTTTTTTTACGGATCTTCCAGGATTTTCCACTGCCATCTGAATTTATGACACCGGGTAGTCATCCATTTATCATGACATGAACTCATCAGATTCTATGGTGATGGAGTGGACTTCTTTGCACATCCAGGATGTCGGAATTCATGTGACTGATGTCTCATGTTGATCTCATCCGAAAGGCAATCATCCTGGGACCAAAAACTCAAACGTTGCTTCAGCTCCTTCCAGAGATCAAAATAGCATGGTTTTGGCAGGCAAAATGATGATAACCTCAATGATAAATCAAGAAAAAGGTTTCGGGGTTCCAAATTCTCAGGCCCAACTCGTGGATTCTTGGCTGCTTTGGCATCCTTCTTCCTGCGGTCCATCCCTTTATTTTGAATGATCACAACTGAGTAGGTGAGCCATGTATGTACGTCATGAGCTTCGGAAATGAGGGGATGGTCATCGATGACTCGATGACCATCATGGTTTCTATCCAGTTCCGATCTGATGGCCATCCAGGTATACTCTCCACTGAAATCCTTGCTTTTGCTGGTTACCCTCCAGGAATCAAAACATGGCAATGGGAAATCCCCTAAAAATGGAGGCTTTAATAGGAAAATCATCTACACAGATATATATATATATATGTATGGGGATTATTGATCACAATCCCCATGTGGATCGGTTACATCCAAATTTGCATCTTCCGATCATTCACCCAAAGTTGTCTTTCTTCATATTTGCCCAGAAAATGGGGAGGGAAAAAATTGATCCATGCCCTTGCGATGTGCATTTTCTTGTGGTTTCCATCTTTGAATCCCAGTGATTCACTGGCCTTGCAGGAGTGGTCAAAAGATGCCGTGGCAAAAAGGTGCGGAGACCTGTCGATTAGTCACCAAATGTCGTAAAATAGGGAAGTTCCATGGAGTTCCCTCTTACTGGAGTGATGGGAGGAAAATCATGATCAACCATAGGTTATACAAGGTGGGGCCCCCCAGTTATAAGTTGGTTTATAAACCCCATTAACTTTAGTTATAAGTACCATAAACCATAGTTATTGGAGTTATAAACCAACTTAGCTATCTTGGGGGCACCACCTTGTAGGATTATATGGGAGTTTGGGGCATCAACAGAAACTGCGACAAACTCATTTGAGAAAGTGCCCAATGGTTTTTCATGGTTTTTCCGCGGGTGGGATCCTGTTTTTTTCCACCGGATGTATGTCCAACTTGCAGGTGCAGGAATGGGGTTATTGCTAGGGATACAACAAGCTATAGTGTGGGTAAAACCATAATAAACAACCCCGGGTAACATTTCCGTTTTTTGATGGTTGATACCGCCCATAAAAATTGTGATTTTGGGGATGGTTTATTCTGATTTTATTTTTCGTTTTTTGGTGGTGGGATCAGTTCCCCGTGGTTGGCCAAAAAATGCCATGGGTTCTAGTGCAATTCTTCATACTGATAGTTTCCCATGTCAGCATCTACAGCCCGGGGGGATTTTCTACCACGCTAGATGAACGTTCGGGTGGTAAAAAACAGGGCGTCAAGCAATCCCACAGCTACCACGGGAGAGTCGGCGGAAGCCCAAAAGATGACCGTCGTCTTGCGTCTAAAATGGCGATGTAAGTGAGTCAAACATCAGAGGGTACCCAACAAGCCACAACTTTAATCAAGGTAAAAATGTGGTAAACCATGGTAAACCGCGTAAGACCATCCGTTTTGGGTTGATCATTTTTGACACGTCATTGGTTTTTACCGCTCGGCTCATGTCGCGCCTGTGTGAGAAGCGTAGGATGTTAATAAAGTTCTGATGCATCCCTTGGAACCTGTGCGGCATGTCTGACGTGGCAGAATCCTGAAGCCGTCAACAAAAACGAATCCAAGGGTTCTTCAAAGTCTGAAGTCTCCAAGGCTACCAGTGAGTAATATATATATAATGGTTAATAGTGGTTAATAATGGTTATTAATGGTTATTAATGGCTAATAATGGTTAATGATGGTTATCAATGGCTGGTTGGTGGTTTGGGACATGGCTTTTATGACTTTCTATATATATATATAATTGGAAAAAACATCATTAACTATTATTAGCCATTAATAACCATTAATAACCATTAATAACCATTAATAACCATTAATAACCAAAAACCTCAACCATCCCTCCCCCTCTGAGCAGCCCAGCGTGTTCAACCTTCGTCCTGTGACCAGATCATACAATCCTGCGCTGGCAGTAGCTTTAGGGGGTCCCACCAAAGTGCCAGGAATTCGCTTGCGCCAGGCCTAGATCGACACAGAAGCCGCTGGTCATGAAATACCTGGGAACCCCCGCAGCAGGTACAGGATTTCTGGCCGTACAAATCAAGTGATTGGGTGTCTCAAAATGTGGATAGAATCAAAGGGTTTGAAAATTACTTCAGTGCAAGTTTGTGTAAGTTTTGAGCCACAGCTATTTTCCTATTATGGTCGACTGAGTCTAGAGTCTAGCTGGATTCATGTTCGACCCCAAGCTAGGCATTTCCTAAAGATATCATATCTCTCCAAACATGGATCCAGTCTATCGGTGGTTCATTCACGACCCTGAAATACGTAGCAATTGGATCTCGAAAACAGTACCGACCCAACCAAAGGGATCATCTCCAATGTGTGAAGTCCATCAAGAGGTGTTTCAAATGGACCCAATCACTGAGGCCACCCCTCGAATGGTGAAAAAATAGCAGTATGTCATAGTATGTCAACTGGCTCTCCATCGTGAACTACATGGCCACATCATGGCCACATCATGGCCACATCATGGCCACATTCATCCACTTTCCAGCGGCGCACTCGTCGGTGCAGTTCACGGACAACGAGGAGAGGTGGGCGAAGGGTTCCAGGCGCACACTTTCCATGTGCCCGGGCCTGGCGGGATGGCGATGGCTAGAGATGGGTCTTGCGGCAAGGGGAACCTGATGGGAAATTCCGGGATGGGAATATGTGTACATATATATATATATATATGTATATATATATATATGTATGTATGTATATATATATGTATGTATATATATATGTATATATATATAATGATTAGGTGATGGGATATATATATATATAACCTGTATAACCACTCACAAGTGAGTTCTCGATATTTTCCCATTTGAAATGGGGATGTCCAATTACCAGATGGTAGTAAGTAGGTCCTATTCACCCTCGTCATAAGAAGATCAACCTTGCACATGATCCCAACAAAAAAAAATAGATATAACTGATATAACCTACTTGCTACCAAGTTTTATGTTTGATTGCAATTTTTCCATCATTTCTATCCATTTCGAGTATCGCTCCTATCGTGAAAAGCCATGGACCACTGGCCCGGCGGCGGCCTGCGCTCGTCGTAGTTCACGAGACAGGTGGTGCCCGACTGTGAGACGCCGCAGACTGCCTTGGCGGCCCGTGACGACTCGGCTTTGCGGCGAAAAAGGGATGATGAATTGAATAATAACTGCATGATTATTCCCAATATATGGATGATTATTCCCAAAAATAAAAAAAATGTTCCAAACCACCAACCAGATAATCTATCTGTCTGTCTATCTCTTATAAGTCTTATCTATACATGTGTCCATTTACTCCATCTATCTATCTATCCATCCATACATCCATCCATCCATATACCTAATTCTAGTACGCATCGCATTTGCGACTGGGTGAACGGACCATGGTCCCAAGATTCTCAGATTTGGACGAAGCCATTGGCCGCACATATTGGCTATCACACTGGGAGTTCACTTCAAAGGGTCTCCAAAGTCGTTGCAAACAGCACTTCAACGGATCTTCAAACTCCTCCTTTTTCACAGCGGGCAAACAAAAAGACATATTTCAGTGGTCCTTAAGCTACCATATATCTACATATACATATACATATACATATACATATACAAACACATATACATATACATATACATATACATATACATACACATATACATATACATATACATATACATACACATATACATATACGTATACATATACAAACACATATACATATACATATACATATGCATATGCATATGCGTATGCATATGCATATGCATATACATATACATATAATTACATATACATATACATATACATATACATATACATATACATATACATATACATATACATATACATATACATATACGTATACATACTTATACATGCACATGCACATACACCAGCACATACACATACGCATACACATATACATATACTTTCATATGCTTATACATGCACATGCACATACACATCCACAACACATTCATATGCCTATAATTACGTTTACACATATACACATAATACTGTACTATAATATGTATGTACATTAATATATATATATCCTAGGTCAAAACATTATTTATTTTCCCATAGATTCGGGGATGGTCATCATCCCATTCATAGGCCGGCCTTAAAATTCGGCCAAGGCACCCATTGTGGATTGGTATGAAGCCATGACAGACCCAGAATCGGATAAGAGTCCACCTAGACACCGAGAGGGCGACAAAGATCCGTTATTAATGTTATTAATGCTTGCTAAGCGCAGGTCTCCAAAGTCTCCAAGGTCTCCAAAATTCAAGTTGGTTCTTTGATGTTCTCACTCCAAAATCGACACCAAAAACACAGTGCCCAGTGGTTTGTCATCAAATCCTCGAAATTTTCTAGCACGCCAGAACGGCCAGAACCTCGGAAAAAAAAATGAAGGCAAGGGAAATCTTTCAAAGTAGTCCTGATCTACTCTCATGGGCTCCCGATCCCAAAATACGGTCGCTGATGGTCCCGGCCTCCAGTGTGTGCGTGGTGCTGTCCTCCTCATGATTGATGATTGCCACCACTCCGTCCTGCCGGAAACCAAGGCTTCACTTGGGAAAATCTCCAAACAGCAAACTGGAACTCCTCATGGTCACGAAATGAGGAGTAATCCAATACCAAAACCCAGTGTTTTTGGATGTTTTAAAGTCCATTGGTTGCGATATTTCAATGGCTATTTCGGCAGTGTTTCTCTACTTTCATAGCCATGGGGTGCGGCGCCTTTCGCCCCGCCAGAACTGTGTCAGCTCGCTGCGGATGGAACCTGGCAGTCGAACCCTTTGAAGACAAGCACTGGGACAACCATCCCTACGACTTGGAGAATATACTGAAGATAGAGTTGAGTATCTATATATGTGCATGTGCAATATACATATGTATATATATATATACATATGGTATGTATACATTTTTCTCTTGAAAAAATTTAGGAATAGTTGATGCCACCAACCAGTTATCTTTCCCGGGAAAAGAAAAAAAACGATCTACAAAACAGTGGACTCTTTGCCCTTCATATTCAGTCGGGGTCTTGGTTTGACGGTGGTCGGTTGCTTGGAGGATCCAAGAATCCCGACTGATTACCAAGAATGTTACACTGTTTTGTCCGAGAACGCTGACAAGGCAATCATAAAATCCATCTTTGGAGGGATAGCATCAATGAATCTTGCTGAGCAACTAAGATAGGCATGGTATACTAACAGCTGACTCTTGCGACCCTACTCGGACGAAGCACCAAGGATTGAAATTCGACACCCATATGGCGTGTCCCATGATCTCCCTGTTTAATCTTGCTTAAATACTGATTTTGAACGGCCAAATACTAACACATGGGTTTGTCTTAAAGCAGGATTACCAGTATGTTCCACTTATCATGACGTTTCCCATGTCGTTTAGACTGCGATTTAGTTTCCCATTTAGACATATCTAAACTGCCATGTTTTTTATCCAGGGATGTACCCCATTTTTGGACACCCCAGGGGTTGCTGGCCCATATCCTAAATGCTTCGACCGAAAGGCTCAAACTGTCGGGTGCCATTGCTGGAAAGGATCAAACGACGCCTCGTTGCTTTGGAGGAACCATCGCATTTTTTTAACCACTGGGGGGAATGCATGCTATGGTCAAAACGTGGTATATGGTTATGGTATGTTATGGTCATCCATCCTATAATGGGAATCTATGGATTGATGACCGTTGTGCTGTGGATTTGAAGCCCTAGCTTGGTGACCCTGGCCCGGGCGAATACGTTATATAGTATGGGGTAATTCATGTGGGACCACCGTCAAATGCGCATGTGTTCACTCTTCAGACATCTCCCCAATTTGAAAAAAATAGTGACAAGAGATGCGATTGGTATATGTCATGAAGAGCAAGAGCAAACAGAATCGATATGGCAGTGGGTCAAAACCTTGTACCCCTGGTGAACATAAAAATAGCTGGTAAATGGATGTTCATCCCTCTAAAAATGGTATTAATAGGTATTGATTCATAGCCATATGCAGGCAGGGTTGACCCTGTAAAACAATCCCAACAGGGTTGGGTGTCAAATCCATACCGTGCAATCCCTAGCATGGCGGAAATTACCAACAATCCAGATTTATCGTGACCAACACAGCTAACACGAAAAAAAAAATCCAACTGATTGGAGCCGCGGCAGAAATAGCTTTGCAAAAAGATGGGATGTTGTTGACCAAGACCCTCCAGATATCTCCAGATCCACCACTTGTACCATGGGGCCCCAGGTGTTTTGACCACTTCACTGGGCTCCAGAACGAATGAGGCAATTGCCTCTCCGGAACAGATCTTAACTCCTGCGCAGATCAGGAGCGTCCGCGCAAAAAAAAACTGGAGACCTTTCCATTGATCCAAACATGGAAGGGATCCCACATCCGTCCAACTTGAGAGTGGAAAGTCTCACTCACCCAGACTCACCCATCTGCAGAAACTTTCTGCCCATTGAAGCAAGACTTACCCGTTTATGCATTTACTCTTTGAAAATGATAGGAAAAATGTGTTTTCCGTTGCAAAAAAATGAGATGACTCGAAGGTAAAACTCTTCTCCGCGTCCCTCCTCTGCTGTATCGAGTTTCGTCCACATGTCATCCTGGCTCGGGGCCAAAACGGCAAGACGTCTAAGATCTCCCAGAAAAATGATCATTTTGGAAGAGATAATGAATCGATTTGAGGGTGCCCTATTCTCCAACGTTGTTTACCAACCTGGGAACTGAGGGGGAGCAGTCATGGCTTTCAGTGGCGGGCTAATCATACCCAACAATCCAGGTGGGGTAAAGTTCTGAGTGGCCAAACAAGGCTATGAAAATCCACCATTCGCCTGCAAGGGGCCAAATATTTTTCAAAATGATTCCTACTATAGTTACTATGGTTATAGATATGGATGCTACATCCAGTAGTTTGTCATAACTTTCTCCGGCTATGGCTATAAATTCCCCTCATTTCTTGGATAAACCCATCTCAATCCATCTCATATGTTTGGTTTTGCATCCCAATTTCTGTCCACCAAAAAATCCCCGTTTTACACGGTTGCAAAGCGCACCCCATTTGTGTTGGCGAAGTCCAATTTTGTATCCTTTGGATCCCCACGAATTCCCATTGTGAACAATGCTGATAGTTACCCTATCTAAATCCCATAGTTACCATAGTTCAATGATTAAACCCTATCGAAACCCTTAATGACCGCGCCTCCCTTGCCACTTCAATACAACCTGGGCTGTGATCAAAATCATGCCTGGTTTACACAGCATGTCGATGGTTTTAATACAGCATGTTTAGAAAAATCAACAAATGAGTAAATTACTTATCGTAAATAATGATGTTTGAATCATCAGAAACAATGAGGATCCAAAATAATCGATTTGGAACGTCCTCAGAGGTTGGACGAGAGTTGGATTCCTACCGGGCCCCTACCGGGCCCCTACCTGACCGCTGAAAACCATGCTTTCCTGTGCTTCTCCATGAAAATTGAATGGAAAAACGAGTAAGAATGGAAAAACAAGTAAAAATGTGGTTACCCATGATCGAAACAATTTCGTGCAACTATTTCTCTTGGAAACCACAATTCCTGGATCTCAACTCCCAATGTTTGCCCTTGAAACCATCGACCTCTTCACTGCCTCCCATGAGTTCCCACACGAGGTCGGTGCACATTGTGACGGATCAGGTCGTAGCACCGAGGAATGCTCGGGGACCTTACCCAGAGATACCCAGAGGCTAGACATAAATGTGTACATATATACATGTACATATTATATAATGTGTGTATATATATATGTATATATACACATATATGTATATATATATACATGTTACATATGTATATTATTATTTTAGATGGGATGTTTTTCGTCTTCGTTTGCTAGATTTGGAAAGAAACATTCCTAGTGTTCGTCACTGTTCATCCTCTGAAATCCGTCAATTCCATGGGAATCGTACCTTTCTGGATCCTCAAGTTGGGTATGGGTCCAAAACCCTGATACCCTGCAGGCCCTGCATGTTAAATTCCGATCCATCATGGGCTCGGAAAAAGACGGATGCCCAAAATCCCGGAGCTCTGGGATGCCCAAGCGAACTGCTATCACTCCAGTCACCTGGCAAGAGAAGCCGACTTTGGAAGAAAATTCAACGTGCCATAGGAAAGTCATGGAAAGTCCATGCGTCATCTTTCCATGCATCTATCCAGGAATGTTGAAGAAAAAATATGATTCATAGACTGTTCAAACATCATTGCAGAGATGGCCTCCAGGTGACGAAGAGTCAGACCGTTCGGTGAGGCCTGGGTCTGACTGAGGGGTTGATGGTGACGAACCCCGAAGCCGAACAGGCCGACGTTTTGGGGTGACGTGACTTGGAGGTGCCAGGCCTTCAACATCTTCAACTTCCATGAAGCCCCCAGGCCAAGCCCAAAAATGTCGGGGTCAGCCTTTGATTCTCAGCCCCTGGCATCCTCCTCCCTGTACCTGGCCCCATGGCGCCGGGTCCTTAACGGTCCTATCTTTAGCATACCCTGCCGCACCTTCGTTGACTCCATTCCCGTCATGAAGGGCCGATGCCTCAGGCAGAGATGGTCCATCGTTGCATCCCCAACCCCATGGCGATCCACTGGTATATGCGTCTAATTTAGGTATATGCGTCTAATTTAGGTATATGCGTCTAATTTAGGTATATTTAGGTATATTTAGGTATATTTAGGTCTTGTAGCTTGCATATCTCAGAATTTCACTCTCAACTTCGCCATTTGTTCAGGTCATTTTCTTAGCCACGCCCCCATTTTGCCTTCGCCAGGGCTTCACGGCTGCTCGCACCTGGAGCTTGGGCCAAACAACTGGATTTGTTTACCGTTTGGGTGGAGGATTTAACTATAGTTAATGGGTTTACAAATCAACAGAACTAGGGGGCCTCACCCTGTAACATGAGTAAGGGATTGTCAACCCATTCTGAATAAATGAGAAAGTTTCACTGGCTATTTTGGGATAGGTACCCTATACTAACCATCATTTCTAGTGACATTGCAGTGACGTCGTTGGAAATTATCCAGATTCATGGTTTTCGACCGATTTTGTGAGTGGCAAGCCAAAACGTCAACGAAGCAATTGCACTACTCGGGCATGCCTCACACATTCATTTGTTGCCCAAACCCCCCGGTTTAACATCATTCTCTCTACCCAAAGGGCAATTTTAAGGTACGAGTATCCCCTATTCTTGGATCACTTCTTGAGATTGCCTGAGGCGTTGCTCATGAAACAAAACGTCATCATTGGCACCATCCATGCCATCCAGAAATTGGACCATTCGAATATTGAATTGACAGGACGGCAAACTGATGAGAAGGACACAAAACTGTGAATCCGGTCGACTTTGCTCAAAATTTTCACGAAACCATCTTTATAATATGATAGTTGGGTATGGTTAAAGATGAAGTAGTACCAAGGGACCCAACAGTTGTTGGTCCCATCCCCGTTTTCCCTTGACGTTCCAACTGGCCAGGGCGGCTGAGTCCCTCTTGAAGAGGACAATGCGGTTGTGCGGTTTGCCTCAACGGCCGAATGAACTAACAATGAACTGGGGCAGCCCCCACAGAACATCATATTTCCGGGCAGCCCATGGAGGTTGTTGGGTCAGCCTTGATCATTTTGGAGACGTCCACGGATCCCCAGGAAAGCAACGGTTTTCTTCCACGGCCGGTTGTTGCGGATCTTCACCCAGCTGGTCACCCTGAGAGACAGACCAAGATGCGGGGAAATCGGAGACTCTTTCAATATCAGCCTGCAGGGCTCAGCTCAGCTTTCTGTCATCCCCTTGCTGCGCTGGTTTGTTTCCTTAGAGATATTTGCACTGGAGCCATCTGCACCATTCCCATCAAACCAAAAAAAAGTTCAGTCGTGCAAAACCACACAACTAATCATCACAACGCCAGCAACCATCCTGCCAAAGGTGATGCTCAAAATGCTGGAGACTCGTTTGACCCCAAGTTTCAACTGGTTCATCATCATGTGTGTCATTCTTAATGGCCATTGTCAAGGGGCAAATCCCCAATGTTTAAGCACAAACTCATTGACCAACCGTTTAGAGACTGATTAGCTTTGCTCAAAAATCCCCATCTTTCCTCACTTTTCCCCATTGTTTCAGGGCCACCAGTTCCGGGACAATAACCGCCTTTCTCCTTGCGTCCAGCGCAGGTCTGTCAGCAAGAGAGACCGAGAGGTCACCTGAATGCACGGTGTTTCTTGGGCACTGCTTATCAAAAGGAAACAAAATAACAAATTGATCAATCTGTCGGTCTGTCTGTCTGTCTGTCCGTCGATCTATCGATCTATCGATCTATCGATCTATCGATCTATCGATCTATCGATCTATCGATCTATCGATCTATCGATCTATCTATCTATCTCGTCTCATCTCATCTCATCTCATCTCATCTCATCTTACCTCATCTGATCTTATCTCATCTCATCTATCTATCTATCAATCTATTTCAGAATCGATCTATTTCTCTATCCCTCCATCGATCGATCGGTCCATCCATCCATCCATCGATCCATCCATCCATCGATCCATAGATTCATAGATGTACATGCTCAGGGCCCCCCCTGGATCAGACCCAAAGAATCTTATAGTTATATATTATATATACATTTATGTGTTTGTTTGGTTTGTTCCCTACTCTTTAGACTGATGATCGGCATGCAAATTAGATGGAAAGGTCGGCGAAAAGGAAAAGAGTACTCAAAGGTCACCAAAAATATGTGTATATCTATATATTATAAATACATGTGCATATATATATACGTATTTATACATGAACGGAACACATATTTCTTCATGTTGCTTCAACCTCCAAACATCTTGCAATTTCTCAACATCAACCAATGGGACTACTCAGTGACTACTCCCCCAGTGCTGCCACACCTTCTCTTCAATTGCCCACACATCTGTAGCAGACGGCAGCACATCTAAATCCAGGTCGAAACCCATCGCCTCAGAGATCCGTCGCCGGGCCCCGTATACGCTTAACCCACGGTCGAAGACCATGTAAAAAACCACATAAAAACATAATATGACAACCATATTAACACAACTAAGAACTACATATGTGGTATGTCAACCATATAAAGACAGTGAAATGTGTTTATATATATTATATATATACCAATATAGCTGCAAAGAAAGCAGTTAAGGGTACCCTTTTCTTTGGACTTTTCACATGGCCATGGCAGTTCCAACTCCAAGGGCATCGAAGTTCATTTTCGTCGCAGAACAAGTGGTACATCTGTCTTGCAACCCTGAAAAAAAAAAGTTGGCAGATCTACCATCTGGTTATTTAACATAGCCATGGAAAATCCCAACCATAAATGGAGGTTTTAATAGGAAAATCATCTATAAATAGGCAAATGGGCTATTTTCCATGGCTATGTTAGTCATAACCAGAGGGTAATTCCAAATAGTCCTTAAATAGTGACGAATTTTTGGTACTTTTCGATCCAACCATTCAGAAGGTCCCGTGTTGAAATCGATCCATTCCCACCGAGGTGGGGACGCCAATATGCTCTTTGATGCCACTGCACAGGTCGCCAACGGTCATCCTTAGATTCAACGACCATTCAAAACGACCATTCCAGCGGCATGGAGAGTTCGTAGAGGGAAACTCACATCGCAAGGCTGACTTCAGCTATTAATGGTAAATGTATATGGTTAATATATGGATAATATATGGATATATCCCCAAATTCTGAGTATCTTATGATGCGCTAAATTTTTTTTCACACCTGCTGTGAAAATTCATCCAAACGCCAAACAACCAGTGAGCACAGCTGTTCAAACGCCTGGTTAGTAAATCCCCAAAGTTGACTCTCCGTTGTGGGTCTTTGATGTCCTTCCCAAGAACAAAACTGCTATATCCACTAGAAATGCAGGCTTTAAACGTTTCGATGAGAAAACATCTATAAAGGGCAGGAGTTTCCATTGCCATGTTTACATCTTAACCATGTTTACTTCGAAGTTTCGCCACCGCATGTGACTTTCCTTGTGGCGGTCAATAGGCAGCTGCCGCTGACGCCACCTTTTTTCTGCACAGCGAGAAAAGAGATGAGGTCGCTGTTCCTTGGAGCAGACGGCTTCAACTTATCCGATCCTAGCCGAAAAAAAAAATCCGAGGGTTATATCGAAACTTCTAATAATATATATATATAGTATTAATATTATCAATATTATTATTATTACTATTATATATATTGTATATATTGTATTGTATCATATTATATAACAATATATATATGTGTGTGTGCGTGTGTTTATTGATATACACATACATTCTTTGCTTCTTTCATCATCTACCCAAGATGAAGCCACTGGAATCCCCAACTGCTGGTCTTGAGGTGGTCCAAGCATCCAGGACCCAGCAAGCGTTCCAAATTCGGCAACAACTGTTGCAATTCGGCCTGTTGTTTTGGGGCGCACCAATGACATTGACTGGAATCACCAGCTACCCACTGACAACTGTTGGTGTCAGCTATATTTTTTCGATTCAAGCCCCCACTTGATGGCCATGAAAAATGGGAAAAGGATCATGGCCATCTTGGCCACAAAATTTTGGAACAAGCCCAAGTGTTTTTTTTCGCTCCGGTTTTGAGGACTACCAAAGATTGCGCATCCCTTCACTGGGATTAGGATCCAGGCAATTTTGGAGGATCTGTCAGGATTGGTTTCAGGCGAAAATTTTGTCGGGTGAAAAAAGAAACAAATTGAATTCCGGAGTGCACAAAAACAAAACAAGCGCATAGAAATGAAATGATTTCCCCCCATGCCAACTCAGTGGCTCCCTCTGGAATCTATGTTGACTAGTGCAGTTCAACCATCATAACTATCACCACCATTGATATCATTGATATTCAGAAATTCATCACTGATCAATCATCAACACCAATCAACTGTCAAGATTTCTCAGAAAATTGCAGGCACAACCCACCCCCGGAAGCTGAAAAGCACCACCCTGCGGGACGCCGCCTTCACCCCGGGCGCTCCAAGGATCAGCATTCCGGAGCCCCTCAGCTGCTTGGTGCTGCGGCGCTGCCGGAAGCAGAGCTGCGCCACCAGCACCTACCGGAAAATGGTGATGGTGAATTATGTGTATCTAGAAGCATCTATGTTTATATCATCTATCTATAATTATATATTATATATATATAATATATTATATATATATATATTATAATTATATTGTATATATAATATATATATACATACACATACCTAGACACTGCCAGAAAGCCGTTTTTTGGGAGAGAACCAGGCTTTATGATTATGTGAACACAGGAAAACCCGGTTTTGGACGACAGGTTTCTTGGGCTTTCGACGGTTTCTTTATGAGATTTGTGGCGAAAACCCCTAACCATTAATCAAAAACTTGGTTTTGTTGACAAAAACAACTAGGGTCGAAACTGTTTGAAGCTATCTGAAACTCAAGTTTTGATCGCTCGACCCGTTTTTTGCTTGCTTGTTGGTTTCTTTGTTTTCTTGGATTCTTCGTGTTCTTTGCGTTCTTTGTGTTCTTTGTTTTCTTTGTTTCTTTGTTTTCTTTGTTTCTTTGTTTCTTTGTATCTGTGTGTCTGTGTATCTGTGTATCTGTGTGTCTGTGTATGTGTGTGGTATCCTGGCCTTTCATTATTTTCCCTATAAAGATTGCCATGTCAAATCGGGGGTAAGTCCTCCAACATGAAATCCTCCCCCCATCGCCTCCCCGAGCCCCAAATCCTCCACGCGCCGCAGGAAGGAGCCGCTCTGAAGCTCGGTGTAGCAGGGAAACCACAGCAGGAGAACGGCCTCGGGGGAAAAAAAAAAACGGCACCGGGTGTCACTTGTTGCTGAAATAAATGGGATTCATATGATTACGTGTACAATATATAATCCATTTTATGTATAATATATATAATATAATATATATATATATATACTCTAATATATATTATACATATTTCATACATATTATACAAAGAAATATACATATAGAAGTGTTTATCTATAAGATGTGAAAATGACCCTCTCACTTTGCAACCCCGCCGGCATTCACCTTTGCTGCCTAGCAGCTCCAGGCCATGCCGTGCGCAACCTGCGCAACATGAAGAGGTTCCAGGTGAAGTAGGACGTCCCCGAGTCGTAGGGCGGATCCAGCAGAATCAGCGCCCTCTCGTGCAGTTTGGTCCTTCGTTGGCCCTCCAAGAGCCGCTGATAGCTGTTTTCCTGGGGCAAATGCCGAGTCAACTCTTTGGTACCGACTAAACCTGGAGTCCAATCCACATTTTTGGATCCCCCAACTGAAATTCTTGGTTGGTGAAACTCGGTGAAACAGTTCCAAATAGTTCCAATAATTGCTGGTTAAACACCAACAATTGCTGGTTAACTCCCTCAATCTTGGTCCAAAAACCCATATGGATCCATATGGAACATTGATCCCATACCCTCCCGCCTCCAACAGCCTTACCGCAAGCAGTTGGTCATCCCACTGCGCCATACTCCGCCGCAAATCTTCAGCCACCGGAGGCGAATCCTCAAAGAAGTAGGCCTCAGCCATCACAGAAAATATGCAAAACCCTCCCAAGAAATTCCAAGAAATCAGATGTTTTTTTTCCCCAAATTTCAGATTCCAGTACATTCCCATAGTTTTTGGATGTTTTTGGGTTGACACGCCAGGGTCGGGACCTCGTCTTGTCCCCTTAGCCATTGCAGCGCCAACATCGGAGAGCCCAAGTAGTACCGCCCGCTCTGAAGCGCGGTGTGCCGGAGCCGCTGAAGCACCGGGGCGACGGAAGCGGAGGCGGACTGCAGCAGATGGATGCCATCCTGAAAAAGGAAAGGCAGCAAGGCACCGAAGGGCAAGAAATGAAGGGCGTATTTCATTGTGGTGAAAGATGTTTGAATGTAATTAGATATGTTATTTAAGATCATGTTTGGCGTGTTCTTGGGTTTGAGTATATGACCGATGTATAGTAGTAAAATGATTCAAAATGTAGTAAATGGTAATCGACCGTAATTGACCCTTTTCAAACAACCGATTTGTGGAAAAGGACCAAACATGTGGCCAACTGAAATGCGTTACGGAAAGATAAGCAGCAGCCAAAAACCCCCAAAGAGGTCGTTTTGTGGGATGTTTTTTTTAAAGCAACGAAACATGATCGAATTTGATGCAACTCGTGATGCAACGAAAATGACAACTGACTTTTCGGTCATTTCTTCACGGGATTTCACGGCTGCCACGGATGCCGCTCCTGAAAGTTGCAAAAGACCTGCGCTTCGTCGCTGCAAAGATCGTAGAGGCCTCCACCAGCATGGCAATCCACGTAGGAAAAGGGACGACCTCAACGTTGACGTTGCAGGTGTCTTACCACCGGGACAGCTGTCCCGGCGGCCGGTGCAGTTCTGCTTCAAGAATTCTCACCAGTAAAGATGGTAGCTGTGGAGATACATAGCTAAGAATCAACAGACTTTCTAGCCATTCTCCCATGTGATTAATGAAACTCTAGAAGAAACTCAAGAGATTCAGGATGATTAAGAGGGTCACTCCGGTTCTCTCAACCCACCATTGTGACAAACACATCCAACACATCCACCTCTTCATTAGACTTCAGTGCTTTTTGAGTGAAATCCACACTTTGTGGGTCAAATATAGACAGTTTCAAATCGCTGGTACGATGCCCCTTGCAGCCTTTGCAGCTGCACTTGAGCCTGGTTGCTATCTTGCACCATGTGGCCCAAAAGCGTCAGCAACACGCTGTGCTTTAAGCAATCTTCCGGACCACCTGCAAGGTACCTGAAGAAAGTCACTGCGAACGATCTCAGGAATCTTGCGAAAGTCACAGCTTTAAAGAGATTATAAAGACTATATGATAACTATATGGCTTCAATATGGATATGGCAAGATGATGACGTTTCAGATTTCTGCTGAAATCAATTGAAATCATGTGTGTAGCCAATGCTCAGTCGTCGGCGATGCGTCAACCTTCCAGGACCAAAATGTCACGACCAGCCTGTGTTCGTACTTCCTGATGTATCTCACTCTTTCGATCATTGTGTCCTGCAAACTTCCATAGTGCAGCCCGATCCCAAGACATGACATGCCCTACAATGTCGCAGAAGGTACACTTTGAATCGCTTTGAACACCATTGCATTGCAGCAAGTAGAGACTTTGACAAACCACTTCCAGTACACTAAAGCTCATGTCGGGGCCACCGCCATGCAACCTTTTTTTTTCCGAACTCTGCACGAACATCAAAGGCCCCCTCGCTATTGTGCGAGGCTTGGCGTGAAACGTGAAACCTGGGATAAAAATCTCGGTTGAGGAAAGCATATGGTGGTGCCAAAGTTCACAGATTTCAGCAAAGATCTGAAGTCATTGAAAATTTGTTTGAATGGTGAGGCTTCAAAAGCCCTGACAACATGTAAACATGTCAAGTCTTATATCCTCTTCTGTGGTTATATGACTATATAATGGGTAGGACAATTCACAACTCGTGGCTTCAAAACGTCGCCAGCACATCATGTTTCGTAGCCCGCCAGAATCAGCGCAATGGCCTGGTGGTTGTTGGTCGAAAATTAGGACCCTGGAAAGTCACACATTTGGGTCATTCTTAGGTCTTACCCTAAAATTCTAAGGGTAGCGGAAAAAATGGAATAAAAATGGTGGATATGATGACCTAAAAAAACTGGTTGCGTGTTTCTCACAACTTGCTGACAATTGACTAATGTACAGTGTTATGAGTGTAGCCAACCATTCAGGTGCCAAATTTTGGTCTATCTTCACTAGGTGCCTAACCAGCACTGGGCCACTAAACACCCCGTGATTAACCTGGTAAACCATGGTTCTTAACGTGGTGGAACGAGCCATTGGCTTGGATCTTGTCTGATTTTGACCTTTACCCATCTTCAGAATTCACAACTTTAAGGGACTCCACAACTGTTGCAGCCTCCGGGTCTTCGCAGCTGTCCACGTTGAACACCAAACTGTCTTCCGACGGAGACTCGAACATCACGGTGAAGCGGTGGTACCTTGTTTGATGCGGTGAGGGCAGGGGCGGTGGTACCTTGTTTGCCACAGGACAAACCATCAATTTTGATGGAGGTTTTAGCATCAACATGCCAAGAAATGGACGAAATGGTCATATTTCTCATGCTTGTCTGCCATCCCGTTGACCCCCCTTATCGACCCACTGACCCAAGGTGCTCCACATCGGGCTTGACGGGGAGGTCAATGATGCGGGAATTCCTGAAGGCGCCAGTGGTTTTTGGTCATCCCAACCAGAAGATTTTCGATTTTCGTGAGACCCCAACTGGTCATCTCCAGAGGGTTCAGCAGCACATCAAGAAATGGACCAAGAAATGGACCAGCCAAATCCCACCCAATAAAAACACCCAGCCAGGCACCGATCCGCACCTCATGGGGTATCCCATCCAGTGCAGGAGCATCGCCCATGCAGTGACCATCCAAATCAAGAAGATGAAAGCCTCGGGCGACACGAGGCTAGAGAGGATGACTTAGGATGAGGGAGCCCCAGGGGGACCGCAGATGTTTGATCATTGTGAGCATTATCCATCCATTTTTGAGGCTACTGAAGAATTTGACCCAAGCCCAGATATTGATGCGATCTGAAGCCAACCAGGGAAAATCCACAGCCACACTACTGACACGACCCATTTTCAAACAGGGGTTTGCCTGGAGTTGGGGACCTATCATTGTGATGACCCCCTGTCAGTGTCTTTTTGCAACTCCATATCATTGTCTAACCCTGATTTCAGGAGTCCTGGAGGTTCCATCTTGGAGTTCTTGATGGCCACTAGACCCGAGACTCATTGCTGCCAGACTCTCACAGCGGGCAGAATTTCTGTGCCCCGTTTTCCACCTGCCCAGAACAACCATTGCCCCTACCTTTTTCCAAGTCACGGAAAGAATGATGCAGGACAACATGATGTTGAATAAATGCTCGTGCATCCCACTGGTCAACACATTGGTCCCGGCTGCGGCACACAAAGGCCGGGTGACCTGAACGGCGAAAAACGTTGGTCAACGTTGGTCAACGTTGGTCAACGTTGGTCAACTTCCAAATAACTTGGTAACTTGACCTCTCATATAGCCAACATATAGCCAACTAGGACCAAGTGGACAGATCCCCCCACACATTTCCAGCCGCGCAGCCGCGCCTTCACACAGATCTGCTTGGGCAGCGGCGGCTCCACACACAGCAGGTCGGAGAGGACGTCGCAGTAGCAGCCGTCCACGCCGCAGGTCTGGTTGATCCCCACCTTGCAGGGGGATCCCAACTGGATGGATGGTTTATTTCATGGAAAATCCGAGAAAATCCGAGAAAATGGATGATAACTGGGGGTAGCCCCCATGACATTCCCATGACTTTTCGGAATCCAAATGGTCCCAAGGATTGGTGAGGGGTGGTAGCAAGTGAGCGATACACAAGGGGTACCAGTACCCCGGAAGATCCCAAAATGAGGCGAATCTTTCGACCAGAAAGCAATTCCATCAGCGCACCTGCTTGATGCAATTGGTGGCTTGTAGCCTTCTGCCTGCATCCGAAAGCCTCAGACCACACCAGTTCTCGCGTCTGGTGCGATGAAGCAAGTCGTCGCGGAAAACTGCAGTAAGAACTTTCAGGTGTCGGTGTTCCACCAACAAACATCTGCCAGGTGATTTTAGTTTGACCTTTTTGGTGAAAACCAGTTTGACTGTTTCTGGCCTGCCATTGCCATTGCGTTCACATTTCGCACCCGCACCTGTCGTGGCAAGCAATGCCCTCCTGCGAAAACTCCGTGACGATGCAAATCACAATGGCACACACCTCGTTTTCCCACCACGGTTAGCTCAAGAGGGATTTGTAAATGGCTCACACCCGAAAATCATCGAACATCCACAACAGCAAAGTAACAGTAATATATGCTTGGCATTGGTTGGCACTGTTCTCATCTTGTTGTAGCTATCCAAGAGAGTGATGTTTGACGCATGGCCACAAAGATTGACGACTGGTAGAGCAGCAAGGGAATACGAATGAAGGGAAACGAATTTCAGCCGTCTATAATTTGTCAAATTGGTCTTCTCTTGACCAAGGCCCGCATTGGCAGCTGTGGATGATACATATCAATACATATCAGCTCTTGAAGTGAAAAAACTTCATTGGCTCTCCACCCTTCATCTTGGAAATCCTTGGAAAATCCTTGGAAAATCCTTGGAAAATCCTTGAAACTCCACAGCACCAGTTCTCCCCCGATTCGCTGGCTCCGAATCGGACTTGGCCCGTGACGCATAGGCCGAAGAAGACTTCCAGGGTCAGCTCGCTGAGAGCTTTCTGCCACCACCACCTCCGGTCTGGCTTCATCCCTGAGGATCCCTGAGGATCCCTGAGGTAACTGGCTGTGTCGCTGAATCATTTTAGTCTGAATCAATAAAGATACCCCAGTTACGAAGTATTCAGCAACTTAGCAGTGAAAGAGAACGGAACCATGGGAACCCAAGTGATGCACTGAAAATTCTAGCGGCTGGTTTCAAACCCAAAAAATGAGAAAAGTACAAGAGTCAACTGGGATCATCATCCATAGTTTAGACTCAAACTACTCTCCAGATTCTCCAGGAATCAAACATGGCTGGCTGGGAAATCCCTGAACTATATAGATGGGCATTTAACTGGCAAAATCAGTGTTGGTTACATTTGGTTACAACCATGAAATCCCAAGTTTGCGTTGGTTAACTCCCATGAAAAATCACATGTTTTCCGGCCAAAATCCCATATGAAATCACCATTTTCGTGGGTGAATTGGTAATGTGTTATTCCAAAGCCATGGAAAATCAGCATGGTCAAACACCGGAAATCATCGAACTAAACAGGCCATGGCTTCCAAAGCAAACTGTGAAAAAAAAACAGAGGAGTATTGGACAAAACATTGCCCATCTGGTCATACTCTCCATAGGAGATCATTGATACCGAGGAGTATTGGGATCTACCCTCTGGTAAACTAACATAACTATGGAAAATCACCATTTTTCATGGGAAAATCCACTATAAATGGCCATTTCCAATAGCTATTTTGACATAACCAGAGGGTATACCCATGCAACATGTCCCCAAAAACCCCCAAGAGATTCATCATCCCCGGCCTGGTGGTGGCCTTGGACCCTAGGTGCGTTCCCTTGTACCTGGCAGATTTTATGCCTTCACCGTTAAATTTTGGGTGATTTCACCAAACAGACGGTGGATTTAGGGGACGTTGAATGGAGAAAACCAACAAGAACCAGGGGATTTAACCATCCGAAAATTGGCAAACCATCAAAAGGGTGACATTATGGGACGTAATGGGATGTACAACCAAAATTTGATGATTCGAGTGTGTCTCTAAATCAGGGACACTGGGTAAACAGAGCATATGGCCAGAAGTGGATTACACACGGGCCCACATACTTGTACAAGCCGTTTGGTTTAAGCATCCAATTCTGGGTGTCAACAACGTTGAGTCGTCACACGTTTGCAAGGCGTCAGTATCACAAAGCTTGGAGATTCTCCCCCCGCTCCATGTAGCGCCCCGAGCCAGCGCACTTCGGACCAGCCTGGGAATCTGTGGGATGTCCGACCAGCGAGTTTGGAATTTGGCAAGTCGCTCATTCGACTCATTCGTTCTTTGATTCATCAAATTTATCAGAGTTGAGTACCTAGATTTGAATCACTCAGCTCAGCGTGCCTCCGGAGCACATCGCAGGCTTTGTTCGATGTGTTTCCCATAAAATAGAGAATGAGAGAGCACTAGTGGTCTGAAACTGCTGAACCAAGGAATTTCACAGTTGGATGCTTTGATCTTTGCACATTTCCCCCAAATGCTTGGTCGAGGCAAGACCCCTTGCAGATGTCCCAGGCAAGTGTGACTCCCAACAGGACATCAAGGCACGCAGTAGCTGAAGACTCCCAACCACCACATGGAGACCACAGATAGGATGGCACCTGGGTTTCCAAACTTGACGATGGAAAAGTCAGGAATCACTGCTAGTAGGATTCTACAGCAATAGTCATGTGTAGTCTCTATACATATAATTGTCTAAGTGTATAGCAATAATTTTAGAATTTGCAAATCTACCAGTTTTACTCTTCACTAAGGTACCTGTATTATAGTATTGTAATCTATCACGTCAGTGTCACAAAAACCCGCCAAGCTACACGCTGCGGCCGTGGCGATGGACGTGTGCAGCGCCTCTTCTCGCGCAGGCCGCGCCATGTCGTGGAGACCTGACACGGCGAAGAAAGACGGGTTTTTTCACCATTGATGAATTGATTCATGGGTTAAATATTGTTAAATATCATATATGGGTATGGATCAATACCTATTAATACCATTTTTAGGGGAATGACCATCCATTTACCAGCTATTTTGATGTTCACCAGGGGTACAAGGTTTTGACACACTGCCATATGGGTTAATCAATTCACTGGGAATAAGATATCTGGTATTGGACCATGAAAATTAGATTAGTGGTTTATAATGTTTATATGACTTCATAATTGATGGGTGGACTAATCACAAATTAGTTGGGACTGTTCTTTGATGAATTTAGTTGGTAGACCATGGAAATCCAATTTCCCAACTGGAAAATCATTGGATTGGTTTAGTTTGGGGAACTTCAGCGAAGTTCCCCATGGCTTTTCCCATGAAAAAAACGGGGGGAAAGTTCTGATTTCAATGTTCCCTTGAACAAATCCAATGAACCAACAGTTTTACAGGGTTTTGTACTTGATAAAAAGTTGAACTTAGCTAAGTTGATTTGGTTCGGTGTATAAAACAAATCCTATCACAAGGGATTTAACCAAGATATAATAATATAATGGATATGATATGAATGGGATATTCACCTGGGTGAACCCTTAGCTGGGCCATGTTAGCTGAAGGGTGAATAAACCCCCAGTTTAGGAATCGGGGGTGCAAGTTTTAAGAGAAATTCAGAAGACATGTTTTTAATAGTACCATGAACCTCAAGAAACTATGTCAGGGTTTCTGAATCCGGGGCTGACATTAAATGTATATCATATCCTATCATAATTCTCAGGAAACATCATGAACACAATGAATGATGATGAAACATCATGAAACATCAGCTAGAGAAAAGAACAAAACACTCCTGACCAGCGACCACCAAGCAGAATTCCAGTGAAACAAACCACTTGGCTTTGTCCAAAAACATCAGAAAAACTCCCAAAACCATCCCAATCTTGAGAAAATCATGGCAAAAGAGTCATTCTCTCCATGGAAAAATGGCCATCAAACTTTGGCATCATCGCGGTAAATCCACGATTTTTGCACCCAACCCCCGCGGCATTTCACCCCGATTCTATGCCTCCACTTCGCGGGAAGATCTCTGAGAGTTGCCACGCCAGGACAATAGCCAACCTGATGAGAATCTCCGTCACCAGCAAAAATCGATACCCGACAACTGTGACTATCAATGTGATCTGTAAAAAAAAAGAAACGCTATGTAAGGTCACGTCTGTGATCAAAGCTTTTCCGGCTTGCATGATCATAAAGAAAATCCTCCACACAATTTTCTCCCAAGCAACGCGAAGGTGATGCTGAGAGGATTCAGCAGGAGCACCGCAAATCGGTCCAGCGTCAAGTCCCACAACGAGATCTGAGCCGCTCGACTGCCACCTGCGGGGTTGACGCGGTTAGCTGATCTGCCATAGCCAAAACAAAAACTGGTCATGGATGGATAGATGGATGGATCTATATAACTACTATTCTTCTTATTCTTCTCAAGTGATTTGTATTATTGGGAGTATTCAGTATTATCATTGCTATTATCAACTATCAATATTCTCACGGCCTTCAGCCAAAACAAACTTTGCCGACTTAGACTCCTGCGGGGACCAGTGAAACACCAAGCCACTTTGCAGGAACTCTCGTCCAGGATCTCCAAACATCGTGGTGTATCTGACGCCGACGACTTCGGACATATCTTGGTGCGTCGGACGCGGGACCCGGACGTCGGGTCGGGTCGGGCTGTGAATCTGCTGACTTCCCATCCCTCCAATATCAAAGCCCCTATTTGAGGGGACCCCCCAATTCACGAGATCCACTCGACATTCCAACGGAAAGGCCTTGTTCTGGATCAAATTCATCACATTCCAACGGAAAAACGACCCCCAAGGCATCAAAAATACCAAAGATTTTGGGGGTAGATGAAGGTCCATATTTGGGGGTTTCTTAAGTCATGAGAGATCCCAAAGTCGCCATAGGTTGGTTCAATGTTAAGTCATGGTCATCCATGACTTGGATGATTTGGGGGGTACTCCCCTGACTTAGGAAACCTATGGAAACCTGGATTTTTGACCAATGTCAGTAGTTCACGTTCACACTTGGATCATCTTTTTTTATCCCCCATCCCCAATGATGAAAACCAGTTTTATGGGTGGCATTCCAACGATCAATCCATATGGTCCATATGGATGGTTGATTCCCATCCCCCCAGTGCCACCAGACACCCCAAAAACGGTGATCGCCCAGGAACTCCAGCAGCCTCCCCAGTGCCAGGATTTGCCCGAAGCTTGCGGAAGATCCTGATCATCTTCGCCAGGCCTAGGCCACGATTTCCCCATGATGCCATGTATAGGTTAACAACCATGGTGACAAACGGATCCTCAAATTTTCGGAAAGCCTCACCAAATGGCAATGAGATGAAAATTTGTGTGGCAACTGACTATTCTATCTTTTTTGGGGTCTGCGATAGTTTCTACAGTTGTTGCGATATGAATATGGGTATGAACCGAGACAACCCTATATCAAATAGCTATGAACCGAAAAGAATGACGGTGAAGCAGCAAAAATGGCTGCTTGGTCCAGCAAAAATGATGCTGAAGCAGCCAAAAAACTGCTGTGAGGTCACTTCAATGACGGTACGGTACCAAAAAAACTGAATCACTGAAAAGGGACCAAAATCTGCAGGTTCCTGGGCCCTGGAACTCATGTGGTTTCGTCCTATTTTTCGAGTGCAGTTTCTTGGGGCATGCCCCATTTTCAAACACCACGAGACTCCACATGTCGCCACCACATCAGCAGTCCAGCTTGGTCATCAATGGCAGTGCTCTCTGTGATCACCTCGTTGAGCGCACAGTGCCGGGGATGAGGGGCCCCGTAGTGAGGCAATGAGGTCATCAGAATTCATCCAGAACAATATGGGGGGTTCCTAAAATGGAGCTACCCCAAGTCACCATGGTTGTTTCTATATCAAAATGGTCATCCATGACTTGGATGATTTAGGGTACCCCCATGACTTTGTCCATATGTTCAGCTGAATTGTGTAATGGCTATCAAATGGCTATCCTGTTGATGCATGCAAGTTGCACAGCCCGGCCACCGATGATCACCTGGGCTGAGAAATGGATGTCCATTGCCAAGTAAAGATGAGTAGATGGGGTGGCTTCATATATCAAATATCAGTAAAATGTATCACAATCTAAGTAAATGTGGGGACTTAGAATCAGTCAATATTATAATTATTATGTATATATATATATATTATACATAAATCATAAGTCATAAGTAAGTCCATGGGTTTATCAATAGGGACTAATACAGTCAGGTCACTGTAGCTCAAGGTCAAGGGCACACCATCACGCAGTGGAGGCGGACGAGGCACCAGCTCATCTATGAAGCCTGGCACCATGCTTGGACAAACCTATATATATATCAATATATATATATATACATATACATTGTATATATATATATATACATTATATATATAATATAGAGCTTGATATATATATAGAGCTTGATATATATATATAGTGCATAAAGGCTTCAGATAAACTAACTACCCCTATGCCTATGACCTTTCGACGCAAATCAGCTCTTTTCGGTTCGCCGGCTTCTCACATTTTTTCAACGCGCCTGAACCTGGAGGGAGACCCACATCAGGGAGCGGTGGCGTCCTTTGGCAAAAAGGCATAGAAGTTGTCAAAACTCACCAGTTTGATTCTCACAACCAGAACAAATATTCATTGAACTGCACTGCATCAGCCATAAAAATGGATGTGTGCTTTGAAAAAGTATCACACTAACTACTCATGAAGGATGCGTTAAAACCAAATATATAAATAAGACTTAACAGAGAAACAACCCAAAATGTGGCTTAAAATGAAAAAAAAAAATACCACAAAAAAAAATGAATAAACTAGATACTTCTGCATTGGGATTGGTCGAAATCTATTTTTTGGTCCATAAAAATAGGAGCTGCTCATGGATGACAACCATCTGGATGTGAAAAAAACAGAGGACCACCATTTTGATCCATAGCCGGCCATAGCAGGAACCTTCCAGATCTTCCAGGTTCAAAGATCCATCTGACCACACTCTGAGCTTCAGACATCTCTCCAGTTGCGGCATGTGCAAGGTCATCCATTGCGTCTACGGCATATGTCTACCCGGCGACGGCGGGAATGCGTTTCCTCTCCCTACATCTTATCTTGAACCACATGCGCCACGTTGCGGTTGCGGCTCTGCATGTCATGCGTCTTCAAGTTCTTTTAAGAGATCCACCATCATTCAGCAAGTACTGTAGACCCAATGATGAACCTCGAGTTTGGGATGGTTTCTCCCACCTGTTTCTGGTAAGTCATTGGTGATAGTTTATGGCTTTTTGTGCCTTTTCGCAGTACTAAACAGCCGACCCATCAAGTGCCCAAGGGCTCTTATTTGGCTTGCCCATTATATCCAATATATGGGTATGGATCAATACCTATTAATACCATTTTTAGTGGGATGAACATCCATAAATCCCAGCTATTTTGATGTGAACTACAGGGGTACTATTGGTTTTGACACACTGCCATATCTGTTCTTAAGGAAACAAACACCCATTACAGGTTTGTGATTGGGTATACCGGTCCCCTAGAAGTGGGGTGATGTTTACTATGACCCGCAGTCATGGTTGGTGAGTTTACCCCATTCTCAGACACTCAAATGAGCAGTGTTCAAAAACCAACGCTTCCCCTATAATCCCCATAGTTTGAACCTTAAAATCCATTTATCGATGATTTAAATTATAATTATACTTATATATGATATGTATATATATTATCCTCATAGTTTGACACTTAAACTATCATCCCTTCATTCATTCCCATCAACCTTTGCTGCTCCTCCAGCTGCTCCTGGACCAAGGCCTCCATCAGCTCCAGGGCCTTCTCCCAGCGCCCGCAGACATCGCAGCCGTAGACGGCCGAGTGAAACGCCACGGCCGAGGCCTCCGGGGGAGCCAAGGAGTTCGTAGGGACCCGTTGGAAGGTGGCAAAAACTGAAGAAAAATGGAGGTTTTATGATGAAAACACTGGAGATTGAAGCATTTCATTCTGGTTCATATCACTGGGATTAAGTCAAAGGAAGATTCTGCATGAATCATGGAGGATCCTGTGAAATGTCCTTTCAAACAACTCTGGAAGAGGATGGAAAAGTCAATAAGCACATCTGAAGGGAAGTTCCAAGTCAACCTGTGCCTCAAATCAACCAGAACTCGCCAGAACTTGACTTCACCCAAATCAGTTGCATCAAAAATTTGTGCAAGTACCATCAACCCCTACAAAAAAAACATCCCACATTCATCCATGTGTCTCCAATCTTCCCCTGTTTCACCCTGCGTTTCGCCTTCTTCGAGCTTTTGGCCACTTCCAGGATGGCCACGGCCATCTGCCAGCAGCCAGCCTTGCCACAGGCGTTGATCAACGCCCCAAAGGTGATGCTGTCGGGCGCCAGCTGCTGGAGCTGCATCTGCTGCCACAACAGAAGCGCATGGCGCCAGGAAGCCTCACAGGCACCTCGCAGCGGAGATTTTTCTCCAGTGACACAAGGAATATACCACCAGTATATCTGGCTGAGCTCCCAAAAAACGAGTTTCAGTCACTTTAGGATGTGGGTTTCCAGCTCGAATTCTATATCCCCTTGGAGCACTCAAAGGGCACCAAAGGGCACCAGTTCCACTGGCTGCCATGGCACGGATGGCAGCATTTAAGGTCACCGTGTCAAAACGCAGCTTCCTCCGCTGCAGGGTTGACAGCAGAGCCAAGGCATTTGGCCAGCCGGCATCGGCCTGGGTGGCATGCCTCTGGACGACCATTCCCATATCCCTATGAGTCATATGGCAGTGTGTCAAAACCAATAGTACCCCTGGTGAACATCAAAATAGCTGGTAAATGGATGTTCATTCCCCTAAAAATGGTATTAATAGGTATTGACCCAACCCCATATGAGGGTCCCAAAAAAGAAAAGTATGCCCCTCATCTTTGCATCGGTTTGTACCAGCTCAAGCCGGCATTGGGCTCAGCGGGTCAACAGACAAAAATCCTCAAAGGATTGTCAAAGGATGGGAAAAACATGGAAAAACCGGCCTTTGCTTAACGGAGGGCTGAGAAAGGACTCCCTGAGGGAGAATGGCACAGAAAAGTGGGCTGGGGAGTCTCGCAAACCGGTTCTGGGAATGGGAAGCCCCTGGATTCATTCTGTCGAAAGGATTTCAGTACTCAAAACTCACAAGATATCCCCTAAAATTGCTAGCAGTGACAGTGAAGGGATGATTGGTCAGCAGTTTCTATCCATTTCTATCCCCAGTATGGATTTGTTCTGTGAGCAAGAAGCTGGCAATGTATGATTCGCCCGATGTAACCTTCAGCCACTGCTCGGACAGCAATTCTAGTTTGTGCCACCGAGCAACATTCAGCAAGGTGTTGAAAGTGATGATATCTGCTCGAACTCGCATTGATTCCATCTCTTCCATCACTTGCACTGCCACCCTCCACTGATCTCCACGTACCAAACCACTCAAGGCGCTGTTCATGGTAAAGCTATCTGGCGCCATGTCAGCCCGCAGCATCCTCGCCAGAAGCTCCAAGGTCCAGGTCCACCGCAGTGACACCGCGCTGAGGCCGGCGTTGTAAAACGTGGGATCTGCCCGCAGCCGTTGACCCAGGGCCTCCTCCATCAGTCCCAGTGCCTGTTGCCACTCCTCTGCCCGACCACAGGAGGTCAGGACACTGCTGCACAGCACCACATCTGGAGGGAAGGAAAGATCCTGGGGCCAAGAGGGCTCTCGAGCTTCAAAAAAGTTGGACTATCCGAAAATAAGATGATGGTGATCCTATGTGATCCTATGTGATCCTAACTTACAGCTTCAAAAATGAACTCAAAAACAAAGCCATCAAGATTTCGGCATCCTTGGCATCTCCCCACAGCTGCAGAGTGGCCTGCCATTGCGAGGCTTTGGCACAGATGCTGGCGCAAAATCCCAGCGATTTTGCGAAGGAGAAAGCTTCAGCCACTGCCGATGGAGCTGAGATGGCTGAGATGGTCTCTAAAGCTTTGGCCCAATCTCCATCCTTCTTGCAGCTTCGCAGTGCCTGCAGCACGTCATCCATCTGCGGCGGGAAAGGCACTGGAGATGATCGGATCAAAAGCTGCAGTTTGTGGATCACTCAGCCATTCACAAAAGAAAAAGAAAAAGGCGTCCAACATCAAAAGAACAAAAGAATACTTGTGCATGCAAGATCTACGAGACAAGTATGGCTGTCTAACCCCCAAAGTCAATCTGCTTCACCGCAACTTGTACCAAAGAGCCCACCAAGTGAAGGGTTGGACATATGAACCACGGCCGGCTCAAGGACAGCACTTTCCAGCAAGGAGTCGTGAACCAACGTGAACCCAACCTGGCCAAACACACTGCCAAAAGCTATGACGAGTGCGATAGAAAAAAAAACGGGGCAAGCACAACCAGGGTTTGCCCATCGATAAATAAAGTCCACCAGCAAAAAAATCTGCAACTCGGTTTATTTTGACTCCCAGCCAAACATTATCATATGCTCATCCTTTCGTCAGTTTCACCCCCTTGATCCAGCCAGGCGGACGCGGTGCAGGGGCAGCATTGAGCGGTATGCCCATTTCTTCTCGATGATCATCCTGGCACTGCGGCTTGGAGCCACCCAAAGATGGATGAATCGACTATTCCAGGGAGTTTCCCTTGGTAGCATAAGGCGTTCTTCCTGCCAAGTACACATATTAGGAGTGTAATGTGCTAAACCCATCATCATTGGATTTATCACTTGTCTTGGTGCACTTCCGCTCAATAAATGGGTATATGGCCACAATTACGAAGATTACATGCCAGCTTGTGGCAGCCATGTCCATGGTTATACAGTTATACCCCATTTTTAACTCCAAGTGCCACCCTCCCAGCAAGTCACCGGCAAATTCAGCTCGATGAGCCAGCCATATCCGCGGCCCCAGGGATGTGGCCTCACAAGTATCGGATAGTCCACTGAGATAAATGGGATATACATGGGATATCGATATCCATAGACCATGGGTTTGAAGATGCTATGGGATATAAATGGGATATAAATGGGAAAGAATCTTCTTGGGTGAATCCTTTCCTTTGGGCTTATCTTCTATCTCACCCTGTTCGAACTCCTTAGGAATCCCGGGGGGCATCGATAAAATCGACCCATTTTCGGGGTGGACATCCATTTCTGGGCCCCTCACCCCGAGCGGACAGAAGGACTGTCCTGGCAAAAGCAAAAAAAAGCCATGGTTGGGATGATTGTTCAAACTCAGCCATTGGATAAGCTATACAGACTATACAGGTCATATCAAGTTATAGAAGTTGCAGCCCTTCAGCTATAAACAGATAGAACCAGGAGTAACTAATCAGGTACCAGCATGACCAGTTCAGTTGTACCCTTTTGGATCCACAAATTGTAATTGCTAAGTTGGAAACAAACGGTTTTGGGATCCCCAAGACCAAGAAAACCCCATACAGATCAGTGATAGCCAGCTTTTAATCTGTGCAAACCAGCTCAAATAATGAGCCATTTAGAAACATTCCTACTCAGCAAATGGCTATCCGGCGCATCATCTGACCCCAAGAGATCAGTCATAGGGGATGCTTTTGGAATGACTAAAATGAAACACCCAGGTCCTAACGGTCCTAACGGTCCTAATAGTCCTAATGGTCCTGACGTCCCTTAAAAAAAAAACGAAAAACGCACGGGGCCATGTCCTCCCACTTCTCCGCCGCTGCTGCATCTTCCTAGGCCCATGGCTTGCACTGCTTCCACCAAGGAATGGAGGATGACTGGCGGGTTTTTTGACCATTCGAGAATCCCAAGATATCCCAAGTGGGGTCTGAAAATAGGGTATATTCCCAATGAAATAGCCATTTAATAGGGATAATGATCAGCAAAACCATTGGGTTTAGGGGTACACTATTTTCAGACACACCCAAGTATATATACCAAAAAAAAAGGACCGTCGAATATCGACAGTCTCTGAATCTTTGGAAACTCATTGGTCCAAGAGGCAGCAGTGTAGGGCGGCATTCTCCAACACCAGTCCTAAGCAACAACCGATGTCTTCTGCTTTTTGTATCACGTTTCTTGCAAATTTCTCTGGCCACCCAATTTTGCTGGATATCCATCTTGATCAATGAAACTTCCAAAAACCAGGTTGCTCCTGGGACCCCAGCTGCCATGTCAGTCTTCCCCCCGAGAACCACACAAGAGTTGGCCCCACTGGCGCTATAACGAACAAGATGGGTGGAGCAACCCTGAGAATCCCAACTTTCTGGACCTGGAGTCTGAGGACACGGCCCCAGACGGAGACCTGCCTATGGGCCACTCTACTGATGCCTCAGCCATGGTGTCAAGGCATAGAGACCCCAACGTTGGAAAAATTGTCTTCATTTGTACATACTCCCTAAATGAGCCTAGAGGAAAAAGAAAACGACAAACCCTAAGTATTATTATTGTTATTATTGTTGTTATTATTATTACTATTATTATTATTGCAAGGTGTCATTTTTTGGATTGTAATGTAATGATACCAAGAATGATGAGAATAAATGATAGCGATAACAACCACTATCTGGTTAACCCAATAATAAACCGATAAACCTGCCATTTGGGGATAGCACATCAAAAAAAAACATGGTGAGATTAGGGATTGTGACAGGGATGGTGTATTCTTGGGATTACCACTTTAAAAACAATGAGAATCAAAACATATCAAAACAACTGAAGCTCTTCACCTTCAAAGTCGGGTCATTAGTCGTCGGCTGTCGGCAAAATATTTGTGGACTGCTTGGAGTCCCAACGCTAGTGGCTGAGGTTTGCTGAAAGAAACCTCGGCAGACGATGTCAACATGTTAAGAATCGGTCTCAAAACTGTGAACTTGAGTTCAGAAGCCGTCTCATGACTTGGATTTTGTTCAACTATCATTTTTCCGCGGTTTTTTTGACCAATCATCAAACTTGTATTGATGAAAGCCTATCATACCATGTTTATTGACTGGTATTCCAGTTTATTGACTGGTGTGACTGGTGTGATCCGTTTCTAATGGCATCCCATCATAAATTCTTGACCTTTCCGGTCCTTGAAGTGCCAACTTGGTGCCCCGGCGGGCCAGACGCATCAGCATACCAGGCCTGGCAAGGCACATCTCGCTGCTTGGTGCTTGGTGCTTTCAAGCCACAGCCGCTGTCGGGAAACATGAGGGAGTCGTAGATTACTTCTCAAAGATGATTACATAATGGGTGCATGTGTATAGACTGTATAGTGCATACTATTACTATACCATGTTATCTACTGATTCTACAATATCCATCAATATCCACCCTGGAAAACCTCTGGATTTTTCCCGACGTCCGACCCGGCTTTCCGTGCGGCCTGCCAACAATGAGATCTCTAAAACGATGGGGTATGTCGCATGGCCTCGGACGCTGATCCCATCTGATCCCCAAAAGATGGCCAAAGGTGAACCTCCAGCCAGATTGGATCTGCTCAAAGTGTTACACATGTTACACTATAGAATACTATAGAATAGATTAGAATACTATAGACTATAACATATAGATGATATAGATGATATAGATGAATTATAGATGAATTAAAGAATCTGTAGATGTTCATGCATTTTGACTGTTTGTATATCATTGTGACATATTGTGACACAATGCTGCCACGGCGAAGACCAGATCTCTCTGGGGAAGCGGCTCAAGCATCTGCCAAAGAACTCTTGATAGAACGGAACGTGGACGCCAACCATGGTCGAATAACCAAGCCTGGCTGAGTTGGGAATCAGCAACAGATTCAACAATGATGATCAGCATGAATCAGCTCACTGCCTCACCCCCAAGGTCTCTGGATCCCCATGCATTTTTCTAGCCTAGCAGTTCCAGCAATTCCTCCGCGGAAGCCGAGTTCGGATTGCCCCGTTGTCGCGCAATCCAGGTCATGTGCCGGATGGCGGAAGCTCTCCGCCTTTGACTCTCCTGCAAAAAGGCAGTTCTTGCATCGGTTGGGACGGCCAGCAGCATGTAAAAGATCCGTCGTTGTCTATCGCGCTCCATCATGACGTTCCCATCCTGCAGTCTTTGGAACAGCAGTTCCAAAATACCATGCTGCACGGCCATCTGTTGGCATGCCTCCCTCATGGTTATGAGCTCCAGGCACATTAGCAGCATTTCTTGGTGAAAGCCTGTGCTGCGCCAGCAACCGTCGACCAGCTTCGGGAGGCAGCCGTGCTCACAAGCTTTGATCACGAAGTCCTCTCCGATAAGCATTAGATGCACCAGTGCTGTAGCAGCCGCCTTTTTCATCTCAGCACGCTCGTGCACCAGAAATTCCAACACGTCTGGGATAACAACCTTCAACTGGTCATCGCCGCTGCCTGCCGCTAGAGCCTCGATTGCTTTCACTGCTTCCGGTTGGTTCGGATAGGCTCCCCACCTTGCAATTGAGATGATTGTAGGGATCAAATCGGTTGCGAGCCTCGAGATCAAGGAATCCCCTACCTCTAAACATATCCCGGCATTTGCGGCATATGCGATCGCCTTCAGGGCCACTTGCTGCACTGGAGCTGAGGTATGCTGAACCAGCTGCACCAACACCTCAGTGACACCCACCTCTGCCAGCAAGTTGTTGAGGGTAGTGTCAGAACATCGGAGCAACTGAGCGATGGCACAGGCGGTCGACATCGAAGCCCAAGGTGCTGGGATCACTAAGGCTGAAGCCAACATACGTGCCAATTTGCCTCCGTCTCCCCACTCGCCTAAATAGCATGAGTTCAAAAGAACAGTGAGCGCCCATGCTGTGCGGCATCGCTCTTCCTCGCTTGCAGCACTTCGAAGCCTCTCCCCTAACCGTTCGAGCTTGGAGTCGAGGCTTTCCAAGTCCAGCGGCCGACTGTCAAAGTCATACAAAATTGCAGAGCGAGGCCACTGCATCTGGTGGAAGTAACGATTAGCACCTGCCAATGCCGTGAGCTCCAAAACGTCGAAAAAGGTCAAGACATGTTCGAACAAGATCTGTTCGCAGGGTGACTTTGTGGCCCAGGCGTCCGTTATGACATTTGGGTGCTGCATCTGTGCGGTGAGGCGAGGAATCTTGTCCATGGCTGATCAAAATGTTGCGGTACTAGTGGGAAATTGAACTTTAATTATTTGATATTATTTGTAGCACCCTATAATTAAAGAATCCACCTGCTGTTATAAATCCTGGTCAACGTGAATTACAAGAAGTGGAATAGGACTGGTAATCATTGGTAATCCACAAAAAGATAGGAAGTCAAACCCTACTAAAAGTCGTCATAATCTAATTACGTGTCTATCTTATTGGGGTTTGCTATACACTGGAGTACCACTAATTTTGACAAACAACTTTGGTCCTCTGAGGTGTACTGAGCCTTAAACTCTCTATTTTGAGATAAAGACGGCTACAATGGTTGTGGATGACAGGTGCAGGGTGCTGAGGATGGCGCTGAGGATGGCGTTTTCTCATCTTTTGTGGGAACCAAGATCTCACACATCCATGAAACCACCGCCTTTTTTGAGTTTCCATTCTCATTTGTATAACTGTAGAGAACCTCTCCAAACCCATGAATCACCAAGCAAACACGGGAGGGCCCCAACGTGCCTGCGTCGCAGATGCAACTGTGTCATTGCCTGCTGGAAAACAGCTGAGCATTGACATCCGTTGGGCCGGTTCCCGAATCACGAACCCCGATCACCTTCCAAAACATCCAAAAAGTTGCCTCTTTCAGCGTGAAATTCCCATATCTTTGTTGTTCCTCCACAATTTCACCCAGAAAATCCCTATCTTTTTTTGTTTTCCATCATGAATCATACATCGTGATGGTTTTTCATCCCAAAAATCTGTCCAGCTGCTCATGTCATTCCCGAGCCCTGCCATCATCACATTTTGCAGGTATTCTGAGGTCCTCATCCCCAACCTCAGCCGGTTCCAGTCAAGCTTGCTCCAAACACCGCTACGGGGGGAGCTACCAAAAACGATCTGCTATGTCCTAAACCCAATGCCATAAACCAAGCAATATCACTATTATGATGGGTGATACACTTATACCATAACCCATCACCAGATGGTAGGCTTATGATTGGGTGTACCACATGAATGGAGTGTCCCAGTAAGACCTCCATAGAGGCCCTGAGCTTCCAGCCCGAACGTATGCGAACGCATGCGGCGATGACTTTATCAGCCTGTTCAGCTCGAAGCATCGATGCCAATTGACCTCAGATTTTACACGGCGATTGAAATCTAAAACTCACCAATTCCCTTGCAACTAATCCACAAAAATTGGGGTTTATATAAACATGTGAATCATGTGAATTTGTGGTTTTACCATCAAAAATGATGGTTTTACCGTCGGTGTGGGGGTTTACGGTTTACAGTTTAGAGTAACCGTTAAAAAAATCAGACTGGATAGTACCATGACTGGACACTGACCCAGGTATCCACTTACGACTCCTTTGATAAGCGTCCAAATAGTCAACACTTGGAACCAGCGGTTCTTACCCAAGCTCTTCGCAAGGAACACGCTCGTTCAATGACTGCTGAAACGTCTCTCCAGGTGGGAAAATAGATGGTGTCAGTCTTACATCCCAAACATATCAAAAAGTAACTTTGTCTGAAAATGTTGGGAAAACCAACAACATCGGTGGATCATCAAATGTTCCCCCATTGTTTTTGTTTGCCATTTTGGGAGGATTACTCCCTCATTTGTGCACAAGAAAAAACACAGCCATGCCCATCTCCTGCCTCTGGACCAGTCCAAAAATGGCCCAAGTCGAGAGCGTCTACACGCTGCGCATATCCCTGGAAGATCAGTCGATCAGTTGATCAGTCAGTTTCATGGAAAGATTCACAGGATTTCAACGGGAAACCCAATGGACATGGTGATTTTGAAAGATGGGTCCTGCAAATCTTTGGTTCATCTGGGAGTCAAGGAAAGCTACGCAACGCTGCGCCGAACTCTTGGACTTTGGGAACGTTGAAGTTTGACAGAAGTTTTCACAAAATCCCATCATCAGTCGCAATAAAGTAAGTGTTTTGGCATTTTACAAGCCCAAACCTCCAGCACACCAAGCAGGACCCATCAAAGCTGCAGGATCCATCACCATATTTGATGATTAATCTCCCCATGTTTCGCCAACAAAATCCTCATGAGCAGGCTTTCAAAACCCTGCGTCAATCTTTTATACTGGACGGTTGACCGGGGTTCCCGCACATGGGTCATAAGTAAACAATAAACCAAGTAATGTACAGTAGCCCCTTTATAAACTAATCAGCAAGGATTTTGGTCTCACATAATTCTGGCTTTAAGCCCTAATTTTCATAAATCACACGCAAGTCTTGCTGTAATCCTTTCCCCCTCCATCGACCTTCGCATCACAGCCATTTTTTCAAGTCGCACCTCCAGGTGACAATAGTATTGCCACATTCGTCGCTGTTCGCGGCGAAGAACGAGGGACAACCTGCCAAGGCGACCCCAGGTTTTTTCGACGTGATCCGTGGCGGATTTTCCACGATGTGGGAGGCCCAGATTATGTCCAAATCCATTCAATGCAAGACTTTTGACAGAGATGATCACTACGTATAGTTAGTCACTATGGAAATATCCAATGGTAGATATATCGGGAGTTTGTCACCAATTTTGGGGAGAACTCGTCAAGACAACCGTGGGGAACCCCATTTGGGGACCCTGAAGGGATCCTGAAGGGACCCGAATGGCGGCCCTGAGGTGCCCACGAACAATGACATAGCCGTGCGAAATCTTCTGGGCTCAACCACTGCCCTACACCTCGACCATTCGACTTGCTTCACAACAGTGCCGGATGAGGATGTTTTTTTTCCAGTGGACTATACATGAGATACAAAGAAGGTATGTAAAGTTCATTGCAGCTCTGACAAACTGGAAAAACCTGCCCTGAGATGTCAGCATCCCCAAACTTCAGATGGAACACTGCTGGCAGTCTCCTGGTCCATGGGATGTTTTGGGATGTCTTGAGTCTTGGGTGTCTTTCTTTGAGATTTCTTGGATTCTTGAGATATCACCAACGTGTGTCCAAGAATGATTTGTTTCTAGAGTTTATATAATGAAGGCACAATGGGTTTGTGATCAACAAGAACAGCCTAGCAATGAATGCACGTTGTAGGTTGAAGGTGCGTCAAAAAAATGGCAAACATCAAAACGAAACGATTGGGGGGTTCGCTGAATAGATCTAACTTGAGGCCAGCTGGAGTGAACGAAAACTGTACCATCAAATCATGGTTGTCAAGGGCTGAAGGAAACAGGAAAAAGGTAGAACAAAACTATTCAATCACATGTCAAGGTGTGCACCATGGCTGGTAGCAAGCAAGCATTCTAAGTTTTTTTTGGAAAAGATACTTTCCGCGTTGCGACAAGACACCTCAAGAAACCACATGATGTTCCACAGCCAGTGATTGCTACAGTTCGTATCATTCCAGGGTGGGGAGAAAGGGCAAGAGGATGAGGATTCACCAGGAAGCAAGGGAATAAGTTCCAATACGCTTAGCAGCGCGGACATGGTGCAGGAAGAAAGCAAGGGGATAAGTTCTGATTACACTTCGAAAACCCGACAGACCAACAATACTGGAGGAAAACGTAGTGCGCGTTGCAAGTTGTCTAACAGAGTCTAGGTTTGGTAATTTTGTGGCAAATGACTTTCCAAAAGCACAATTTCAGGAGAAGATCAATGCCCAGTGAACAATTGCACATAATTGCACTACAATGATCATTATCCACTAAACAGCATCACAATTACAGCCGAATCGCAGATCATGACACATCAGAGAAAGGCAAAAAAACCAAGGGAAAAACGCTGATGATCCCCTCAATGGATGATCTTCATGGGACACTTTTCGTGTTGCGCTGCGCTGGTTTCGGCTCCTCTAGGGACATCATCTGTCTAATCCTGGCCGGGTGGACTACCCCCTTCTCAGCTTCTCACATTTTTGCCAACATTTACGAACAACAACTCAACCTAAAACAAACGTTTCATACCACATGTTCACAATTAAAAAAATCAATAAACATTGAACAGTACATTGAACATACCCATGCAACTGGCGCAAAAATATGCAAGAACCAACAACATTGAAACACGGACTGTTCATAACGGTGAACCACGACATCGGAATACATGATTTATACGGTGCCTAATTGAGTAAACGCTATAAAAACCCAAAGGTGGGATAGTTGAACCCCGAAACCATGGCTATATTCCAAAAAGTACCGAAGGTATCGCAGACCGAGAATTGAAAAAAATATGACGGACCGGACCGTCTATGGTGGTAAGCGGCACCATTGGGGAATGAAACCACTACTTGGGGTCGTCTCAACATCAGGAAATCGAGTTGACGCGCCTTGACGTTTTGGAAGCCGGAAAACCAGCTGTATGGTCGAAATCTTTCAACCGTTCCCTGAGGCCGCAGATCCCAGTTGAGATTGCCGAGTTGATCGACTATTCATCATGGTTCTTGAAGTTGCGTACACTATCGACAACATGGTAGAAACATCAAGGCACAGTCAGTTTTCGTTTCATCCGAAGCAACGCAACTGTCACCGAACTGGTTCCCAGTTCCCAGCCACATTTGAGTTCCACACCCATTGTGTTCAAGCGAATAGCTGTCCGGGCCCAAACATCTGAACCACAAACCATCAAAAGATTGGAAAAATGAAAAAATAATCATCCAAACCCATCCAAAATGAACATTTTGCAAAGACTCATCCAGTTTCACACCACGCGAACACATGAAAGTCCGCACGTGCAATGTCCATCTTTTGCATCCAATACAATTTGTTCAGAACACGGGTTTTTCCCTCGACAAATTCATTCCAAGTGGCCGAAGGAATAATGAGGGTGCATCCATTGTGTTTTGAAAACGAACACAAAACTGTCAACATTCTGCAAATGTGATTGGTATCACGTGTTCCAATTTGTTCCGAAAAAACAACCTGAAACTGTTGGACCCAGGGGATGAACCCGATAATTGGATGTAAAAATGCAAAAATTTGACACATCGTTTCCAAAAAACCATTTATGAAGGTTCTGCAATACCTAAAAACCCTCTAAATATGTCAAACACGCACCACTGTGATTGAAGAAAACAACCACACCAAATTCAATCCACCACAAATTAATGTTGTAGCCATGCCCACATTTGACACCGAAAAAAACAAAAAAGTGGATGGCCAAGAGTTGGCCGCGTCGCGTTTTATGGATATTATAGTCATGTCTGTCTCGGTGCAGCAGCTTGAGCTCTCTTTTTTTTTCTAACATGGGGAGCGGTGAGGTGATCTCCTGAACGGTGAGGTTAGGAAACTTGGATTGGGCAAAAAGGGTGGAACGTGGGTGGGTCTTTGACCAATCCTAAAGACTCGTTTAACGATGTCCCTCCCACAACAACCCTTAAGCATGAATTGCTGCACACGTAAATGACTTTACTCGAAACTGCCTAGACTATTCGATCTTGTTCCAAGAGCTTCGTCGTCATGTCTGTCTCGGTGCAGCAACTTGAGCTCTCTTTCTTTTTCTAACATGGGGAGCGGTGAAGTGATCTCCTTCCCCACGTCCAATCGCCTCTTCGCGCGCATGTTGAACTCGTTTCAGAAACTTTTCCAAGCATGTCCAAGTTTTGCTAGATTCGCCCAGTGATGAAGGCAAGAAAGGATGGCTTAAGAAACGCGATCAAAAACACATGTCCTCACAAAAAGTCTTTACACCAAGACATGGTTTGTTTGTTTAAATAAGTTTGAGTGTTTGAAAAACGTTGAAACATTTCAAGCACCAAAACGTGGTTCATGATGTCTCCCTCAGATCTGTTAGCAACTCCAGTTCTGAATGCC
>Ga0126342_10000190_pt1 | contig 52130 bp, 44 predicted proteins | sample Cyp1metagenome_FD_92528 | JGI IMG/M metagenome (GOLD analysis project Ga0126342, IMG submission 92528) | Coral microbial communities from Lord Howe Island, Old Settlement Bay, Australia - Cyphastrea 1 metagenome | ecosystem: Host-associated > Invertebrates > Cnidaria > Coral ...
CAGGTGCAGTACTTTAGACAGGTGGAGTGGAAAAATCGCAAAATGCATTGGCAAAGGGCCGTCAGCTCTGCACTCAACCCATGATGTTCTGCCAGAAGCAGCACGGCGAATTGATTTTTCCTACTTCCAACCATCCATCCTTTTTGGATCTATATGGTTTTGAAGCTGGGCCACCAGCAAACAATCGGTACTTTGCATAACTATTTTGAATTGCGGCTGTACTTCAGCACCCTTTGGTGGTTGCTAAACTGAATTTAGAAGATAAGATTTAAATCCCAGGTTTGGGGTCAAACGTCGATCAAGCTATGGGAAACCTCTATTTTTTCAGGGGGAATATCGTCAATATCACCAACAAACATGGGGATGGCATCACCTAGTTTATTGGGATATAATGGGATATATAACAATATTAGTATGATATATACATATATTGAGATCGAGATGTATACTGAGACATACCCTCCAGTAAACTAACATAGCGAACTGGAAAATGGACAATTTATGAATGAATTACCGAACTTAATAGCATGGTGGATCTTTCCAGTTCGCGAACTGTCAAAAATTACCACAGGGTATTTTCTGAGAGCAGCCCGGTCAGTTTTCCTATGGAAATACGATGATTCAAATCGCTAAATCGGCGCTTCCATAGATTTCCCGTTCAGAACATGTCTGTGTTAATGGGGAAAATCATCAAGACAATTGTATAAATACATGATACATAAATTATATATATATATGATTATATGCATATCTATACGCACATGATATAAACGTAAATACAAATCGGTAAATCTGTAAAGTAAATAAATAAATAAATATATATATATAAACTACAAAAAAAAAAAATATATATATAAATTATACAAATATATATTTATATACTTGCCATTATTTGCCAACATCACACCAACAAAAAATGGGGATGAAGTCATGTTATGTTTTCGCCAGCTGCTTGCTAGGTGCTTTGTCTTGCTGGCGGCACTGCAGCCACTGCTGGTCTGCTATGGTGAGACCGGTTGGCGGGATGATGGCCATGGCCATGGCCATGGTTTCAGTGCCATGGTTTTGGGGATGATTAGCCTCTGGTAAACATACAAAAAGCTATTGAAAATGAAATGGCACATAGAAATAGTGGATTTACCTATTGAAAAATGGTGGATCTTTCCATAGTTATGTAAACGTTTACCAGGGGGTAGACATTTCGGGAGAATCTGATGTGTAATCAGGGCTTGGTCAATGTCTTTTTTATTTGAAATTTTGAACATCACCAAAACAAATATCTGTTGGAAATGATTTCCCCAATAGTTGGGTTTTATGTTTAATTAGGACATTTACCAAGCCCTGGTTTTATGTTAAAAAAAAATCATAGGGAAAGAAGATCCCGGAAGGGCTGCACTTTCGAGCTTGGTGAGCTAGAACTGGAATTTTTCTCCAATAAATCATAGATATCCATAGAACAGATTAGAATCAACAATCAGAAACATTCAGAAACAACAAAAAATCACCGATGAAAATTGATAATTGAGATGTACTCCCGGGGAAGCATCTGGCTAATATTCATAATCTCATAGAATTGGATGATGGGAAAATTTTAACAGGAAAACCCTACAGTATATTTGATGGTAAAACCCATGGTTTCCGGTTAAGATTTTCCCGTGAAAACCAGGCGTTCCCTGTCAAGATGAACGGCGGCGATCTTGGTGCTAGTGAACTCAATGGAGATAGAACAGTGCCTGCCGTGACAGGGGCCCATAATATCCAGAGGAATATTGACATTTTCCCGTTATTACCATAGTTATACCATAGTTATTACCATAGTTATTACCATAGTTATTACCATAGTTATACCCATAGTTATTACCATAGTTATTACCATAGTTATTCCCATAGTTATTACCATAGTTATACCATAGTTATACCTACAACAGCCAGGCATAGTACCGTAGTAATCCATAGTAATACTGTAGCTATACCATACCCTCTGGTAAACTAACATAGCAATGGAAAATCACCATTTTTAATGGGAAATTCCACTATAAATTGCCATTCTCAATAGCTATGTTAGTTTACCAGAGGGTAGTTCTATCATGTTCTATCCCATGCGACTGTAGTATCACCCATTTTTTTCCACCCCAGTCCTAGTCGTCCTAGTCGTAGCAGTCGTGCCGTGCCATGCCGTGCCGATGTGGGGAGGTACCTTCTCCATGATGATGGCGAGGAGGTGCATCAACAATATATGGTTCTTAATGGTTCTTACCCTCTGGTTATGTCAAAATAGCTATTGAAAATTGTCATTTATAGTGAGTTTTCCCATGAGAAATGGGGATTTTCCATAGCTATGTTAAATTACCAGAGGATAATGCTTATTAATGGTTATATATCATAACCATTATATACGATGATGCTTAACAATGTTTGAATAAATGGTGACCAATATCTGGTTGGTGTTTTTTCCCCATATATTGCTAGCTGGAAAATCCAGTAAATGGAGGTTTAGTTCGCTGGGAAAGTAATCGAACTCAATGGGTGCATTTTCCAGCAAGCCATGTTTGATCATCGGATACTGGTTGGTGGTTTGGAACATTTTTTATTTTCCATTTCATATATTGGGAATAATCATCCCAACTGACGAACTCATATTTTTCAGAGGGGTAGGTATACCACCAACCAGACAAGATGGGGACAAAATATACATCTTGGTCCGCTCGGCCCACGTCCACTTTTTCAGGTCACCATTTTGGGTCGAAAATCCGCGGATGCTTCGGGATGCTTCTGGATGAAACAATCCGATTTGTTTTTCAATGGTCATAAAACGGAGTGCCAGACTATGGTAAACTAAGAGTTTGCGAACTGGAAAATCAACCATTTATAGATCATTTATAGATCATATTGTCCCATGAAAATTATATAAAATTATGGTGGTTTGAACTAGTTCGCAAAGTGTTAGTTTACCATAGTCAAGAGCCACCTGGACACACATACTAACCCGCGTTTGTTGCGGCGGTGTCCTCATGGCTAGAAGATCCTAAAATGAAGGATTTTATAGCCAAGTATAGATGGGATGTATTGGGATGTATGTTTCATTGCCATATTTGCTTACCAGAGGGCAATTCCAGTATAACTAATCGCAACTCATCACAATCTGATCACCATTTATGAGCATTAATCATTGTTATTGACCATTGTCAAACATTATTTTTGGTCAACAATATCTTTTTGAGGGCTTATTATGAATCGCACATCCCGGTAGCAACAAAGATTCGCCATGAAGACCCACGTCAGGGAGCTTCACCAAACGGTGATGGAGATGGAGATGGCATATTTTACCATGTGCCTTGGACGGATTTCACGGCGGACCCTGGAGAGCGAAAAACGTAAGTACCCTCTGGTAATTTGTTACATAGCTATGGAAAATCACCATTTTTCATGGGTAAATCCACTATAAATGACCATTTTCAATAGCTATTTTGGCATAACCAGAGGGTAAGTTTTTTCTTTTTTGGTCAACATCAGTTTCTTATAGATGGAGTCCTGAAGCTGATGATGCGAATGATGTGTTCCCAGTTTTTTTTTGGTTCAAAAAAGTCAGTGTACACAGAGGATTTAAGCACTCCAAATGTTCAAGCATAGTCTTGAAATCAGTCACCTAAGTGCCATAGTTCAGTTGCAACGCACCCCATAGGGCGGGATCTGAACGATGTGAACTTCAACCGCATTTTGTTGGAGTGTGTTGAAAAAATCTCAACTGTGGGATTTTGAACCATCACCTGAACATATAGATCATATAGATGACATAACTCAAAAATTCTTAAAACACATCAATTTCGCTGGTAAAACTGCCATTTTTTTGCTGGTAAAGCTACCTTAAATATGGTGCTGGCGGGTAAGTTACTGCCGCTAATCCCAATTCATAGCATCCACTGATGGTGGAGATTGCCCCCGGCCTGGTGGATCTTTCCACTTCGCGAGTTCTGTAAACGTTTAAAAGATCAGGCAAAGGGTAATAGAAACATGGAGATTTTTCCATGGAGATTGATGCAGTAAAAAAGACTTGGGGTTTAAGAAGTTTAATCAATGAACATTGGGATTTGAATGCAAGGGTTGAGAATTGGTGATATTAATCATGATCAATCCCTTCCCCTCAAAATTAAACACAGCTATTATTTTTGAGACGCTGGCACAAGGCTAACTTGACATCTTTTGTCCACATGAATTTAGGTATAAACTGATCATTAAACTGATCATACATTCTTATGGCTATGAGTCAAAACCTGGTGCCCTAGATACCCTATTCCATAACTGGTTTATGGATGGTTATTCCCCCAAATATGGTAATTTCATAGGTTTTGACACGTCCCCTTTTTTAATAACATGATCATGTACAAATATATGCCAACATATGCAAGCCGGACGAGATCACCAAAAAGGGCTTTTCATGACGCTTAAATGAGCCGGCATAAGCTGGCAGATGACAAATCGATTAGTGGATAGATAGATGACCGACATAAAACTTCAGGAAAATCATATTTACATATATATATATATACAATTATATATGCACGCATAAAAAATGAATGATATATATATATATATATCTATATATGTGCATATGTATTATACACGGGTACATGCTGTATAACAGACTGTATATCTATTCAATACATATATATCTCTACGTATACTCACATTTGTAATGTGCATAGCATATTACACACACACACACCGATGAGGTCTGTGATCCGAAGGGTGCCTTCATCGGAATTCGACAAGGGCAGCTTGGCGTGAAGCGAGCCAGCGTGAAGCACTAAGAAATCCATGAGAATTGCGAGCAGTAAAACTGGTAGTATCATTGGATTGGTTTAATGGAAAATCTTCACCTGAAACCATGGTTTTTACCGTTAAATATGGGGGTTTCCGGTAAAACGGTTAAGATTTTCCCGTGAAAACCAATCCTGAACTAAAAACCAAGATGAGTTTTTAAACCTAATCAGTTGGATAATGTTGGAGCTATTCACCAAAGAAGGGACTTGGAAGCATCAAACACTGGGAATCCATGGAGTTTCGCCAAAAGCTGAGAATGACTCACTTGGAGGTCCCTCTTTCCGGGGCATCGCCAAACCACAAGAGCGAAGTTGGGAAAGCTATGGGATAAGTAAGTAGGGTTAATGCACTTATAACTGGGGTTATAACCCACTTACTAAGTGGGATGAGCCACCAAGTATGGAAAGATATGGAAAATTCTATGGTCTCAGCACATTTCTATGGCATCGTAACATAGCAGATCATGGAGGCCCAGCACCTTTTTCCTGCGCGGCAGGCCAGATGTGAACTCTCCTCGCACCGGGATGCAATTGCAGCCCGGCGAGGTGGGGCCGTGAAAATCACCTGGATCCATATGGATGGGTGGTTTATGTACTGATGGTGGTTTATGTACTGACTATGACATAACAATGACAAAACAATGACATTGCTGGTAACATTGAGCGGCTATTTTTTTTAAGGTTTAGGGTATCTCACTAGTTCACGTGGACCAAGACTTGATCCCGACAAACCCAGGAAATTTTAGAAATGAATCGGTAAAATAATTTTGGTTGAACAAATGGGATATACAGGGAATTGTGATATGAAAACCAACCTTGATTTGAGTTCATCAAAGCAGGGAGATGATCATGTCAAGATGATTAACATCTTGGATTTGTCCCTCTCTGACTATGAAACGATGAAGATTTTGGGTGCGGGGCTATTACCAGCAGTTGGCATTCCAGATCAGGCAGCCAAGAGACTAGCGTGGACACCTCTGGTACTCAAACATGGCTTGCCAGACTCCCAATTTGTTCAATAGATTTCCGAGCAAGAGAGAGCGATCCCCATGGCCAGTTGGGGAATTTTCCAAACTCAACAATTTTCCCATCTCCCATGAGGCTCTTCCAGCCAAAAAATCGCGAGGTGTTTCCGGTCAGCGAAGTGGTGAAGACTGGTGAGGACCAAACCTATCTGAAACTGGCCGACGGCCGTGGATGGGTCCGTAGCACCCAGTCCCTGAGAAATCAAAAAATCTGGGAAAAACCCAGTAGAAATGGGGCTTTCAGAAGTGACAAAAGGGGGATTGAATTGGCAAAAATCAAGGTGTACCAGATTTAGCCAACAAAACTTGGGATTTTGTATGTGAGTTATGGTGGGTAAGGGAACTGGGTTAACTGGCTCACTGGGGAGTCGGGTGCCACTGTCAGAACTGAAATCAGCACTTTTTCTTTGGGATTGGGCCGAAATCTACCGATCAACATTTTATGTTCTAAGTCCAGGGTGAAAAGCCCAGAATCTGAACTAAGGTTCTTCACAAAGAATTAATCCCATTCTTCTGTCACCCAAAATAAGGGCCGCAAAATAAATAGATCCAGGATCCAGGGGGCTTGTGTTAAGCCAAGGGAAGGGATCAATATCAACACAATTATCATTGTTCAAATCCATAGTTTCACTCGTGACCCTGGCTTTGTGGCTGTAGATCAACATGTTAGCTTTCGTGGAAGGATGGAGACTGAGACGTCATGCTAGCCCGAGACAACAGAACCTAAATCTCCATACTTGCCCCTTTTCATTGCTTAAACATGGTGAAACCATGTCAAATCCCAAGTCTAGCCCAGCTTTTATGGCATCTCCATCTCCAGAAAAAAATCCCAAGCCGAATCCACGCGGCGAGCGCAATTTCCGCGATTTAGGCCTTTACCCATAGCTCCCGAGATGGCCGACAACTCTGCGAGAGATTGAGCCCAGAAGAGGCCTTGTTTGTGCTTTTTTTTTTTGGGGGTGAGATTGATGAGATTGGCCTGGAAAACCGCCGCTCTGGAAAACCTCGCGGCGCTTTTTTTTGGGTAAGATGTTGCAAGGTGTCGAACGGAACGTGGAGAAACGTGAAAACCGCGTGACTGGCGACGGCCACTTTTGATGAGGCCAGGGCCAAAATGCAAGATATGCCACGCGCGGGCCCGGAGGAATGGTCGATAGCGGCAGGAGATAAGTCGTGGGCGGAAGTCTCCAGTATTGCATCCCCCAAGTGAAATAATTATGTGTGAATCAATGTGAATCATAAATATTGGATCCACGTATATATAAATAAATTATGTGACATATATCGACTATAATAGCTTTTCTTTGGTTTTGGTGGTTGCGACACATAAGATTTATTCAACATAGTCGTTACTTTTTATGATCTTAAGTTTAAACAGTTTGAGATGATGCGTTTCACGTTCCTTGTTGACAACCCTCAGGTTGATCGGCCCATCAATCATTTCCAATCGGTGCTTTAGGACACTTTAGGATGTAGAGCATTTGATATCTTTCTATTGACGGTATAATTACTGTATATAATTATATATATATAGATATATAAATTATATATATATATACATATAATCACACACACACATATATATATATGTATACATTGACATATTGCATTACATATTGCATTACATATTGCATTACATATTGCATTACATATTGCATTACATATTGCATTACATATAACCCTGCACTCTCGCCAAGTAAACATGTCTACCATTTATCATATTATATTATTACATTATATAATATACATACATGACAGAACAAAGAGAGAGAGAGAGAGACAATATGTTTGTTATATGATTATGTATATATATATACATGTACACAAATTATAAGCATTATATATCTCAGGGTATTAGGCATGAGTACCTCTTATATATATATACATATTATATATACATTATACATGTATATTATATAAGAGACGCTTAGAACCTCCACAACCTCCAAATCCAGCTCGTCCATGGAACCATTTCTGAGGCCCTGGCGAGATGTACGCAGGGGTCATGGAACGCATGATGCGCGAGCGTCCGGTGCCTTCGGCGGGATGCCGAACAAAAAAGCAGGGGACGGATGGAAATTCTTAGGGTGGTTTAAGCACTTGAAATTTCTGGAGGTTGAAGATTTTTGGAGGTATACCCAAAAATGGTGGTAAAACCAGTGATTTTTTTTGGATTTGATGAACGACAAAAAAGGGTTTATACATTGGATTAAGCTAGCAAGAAGAGGGATTAAATGTGGCAAAATGGATGCGCAAGCACGTGAATAGATGCGTGTGATTTTGATTACAAGGACATGCTGAAAAATTGGCTTGTTTTTTTTCAAGCGGGCATTAGCAGTTGATTATTAGCTGTAGCTTATAATTACAGCCCTGGCGTCGTCGAACTCAGTGGAGGTCTCAGTCCGGCTCACGTTCAATCAGTTTCTCAATTATAGTTGAAGCATATTCCTGTAATTAGAATGGAACGTGGTAATTATAATGTAATTATAATTGTCAATTCCAATAATAATTTTTGTACACTTCTCAATTACATAGTTTCTCAGTACATAACTACAGTAGTTGACACTCAGCTAGTTGGAAAGTCCTGGAGGCCAATTCGAAGGGTTGCTTTCAAGCCACCGGGACACCGGGGGAATCTACAGGATCTATAGGATGTACAAATATAAACTGACTCGCACCTTGTATTTTAGAACCCAACCAGATATGTTGGGCTTACATCTATTCTATATACTGTATATATATATACACACATGCGTATCTCTCTCTCTTTCCTTCTTTAAAACCATCTGAAGGAAATCAAAGTTGGTACCTCCGAAAAAAGATCGTCGTGGAAGATTCCCATATCCTGGGGCTTGGGAGATGGTTCTCCAGATGAAATGTCCAACAGAATACACCTTTCTGGGTACAGTAGATGATAGCATAGTAAAGTTTGAGTTCCCAAAGAATCCCCTTCCGTAAAGGGCATTCTGGGTAAACAGCTTTGGGGTAGCTTAGTGGCTTTATTTTTTGCGACATGGATGCAAATTGGAGACCCCTTTCTGCCCAGCAAAGACACCCATATTTTTTTTTGGAGGCTTATCTAAGATAATAAGCATCTACTCCCGCATATTTCCCGAACATTACTGATCAAAATCCAGTTTTGCTGCTGAAACTCGACTTTTTGCTGGTCAAGATCCCGGAGATCGACGAAACCACTCCATTTTTTTTCAAACTTCAGCTGGCTGGTAAAACAGTGGTTTTGGCCGGTGAAAACGGCAATTTTTCGGTGCCTAAACGCTAATCAGTTCAGCTGTCACGTCTTCGATTCTTCTTTTTTGCTAAGGAGCTGGTACAGCAGCTTCTGTCAGATCCGGAGATGCCTTTTGGGCGAAGAAAAAGTGGGAAAGTTTGGCCAAAAAGTGGGGGATGTACGGTGATATTCGGTTAATAACCGTTAAATACAATACAACAATTAATGGTTAATGGCTGATTATGTACGGGTTATATTTGATTGATAATGGTTAATAATGGTTAATAGCGGTTAATAACGATTGATTTTTAATAATGGTTAATAATGGCCATTAAGGGTTAATAATGGTTGAAATGGTTAATATTTGTTAATAACGGTCATGATCAATGGGTGATAATCTTAAAATGATCGTATGGTTAATCGATGTTAAAAGTAATGGTGAATCACACTCGCACTGTCACATCTGATGTTCACAACGGAGCCTGTGAAACAGGCCATGTTTCACTATGAGAAGCTGGAAAGACCCATGGTAGTTACATCATCCCGTGAACAATCGAAGGTTACCCTCTGGTAAACTAACATAGCTATGGAAAATCGCAATTTTTCATAGGAAAATTCACTATAAATGGTGATTATCCATAGTTATGTTAAATTACTAGAGGGTATGTAATGATTAATGATGGTTGCCAGCAAGGGTAATAATTAGGGTTAAAAATTAGTGATGAATGTTTGGAGACCCCATGAAAAATGGTATTCAGAATGGTCATGCTAATCATTGCTAATCATGTTTTTTTACTGGTTGGTGGTTTCAACCATTTTTTATTTTCCATTTCATACATGGGATGTCATCCTTCCCATTGACGAACTCATATTTTTCAAGATGGTTATTGCACCACCAAGCAGTTTACATGGTGATACGTGGCCATCACTGGTGATAAATAATGATCAATGGCATCAATGGTGATTTTTCAACAACCATGGCGAGGTTTCCTGCATGGAACTCCCCGAACTTGATTTCCTGCACTTTCCACCAGCTTCGACTACGAGAGAATTGAGGGGATTTGTTCATGGGATGGTAAGTTACCAACATGATTTTGATGGAGTTTTTATGATTTTTGGTGAATTTAAATCGAGTCAACATGACTTTTGATGGTGTTTTGATGGCAATCTTATCCAACCATATGCATAGGATGATATTTTTCCATCAACAAATGAGGATTTACTGTAACCAAACTTATGTGGGATATATTGTGTGGAGGATATATCAATATACCCTCTGGTGAACTAACATAGCTATTGAACATGGCCATTTATAGTGGATTTTCCCATTAAAAATGGCGATTTTCCATAGCTATGTTAGTTTACCAGAGGGTATCAATATAAACCAACCTTTATCAGTTGTTTATCCCTGAGATGTGGGAATGAGACATGATGAGACCACAGGTGCCGGTTTGTTTTATGTGGCTGTATGATGGAAGAGGAACCAGCAAGAGATTTTTAAGGGGGTTCCAACTTCAATAAAAGCCTTGCCTGTGGGCAAGGCGGAATTCAATGGGATCTACACTCAATGGGATCATTTAATGGGATTTTCCATGGGATATGAATGGGATAAAAGGAGATTTAATGGGATAAACTCACAGTTTGCTATTGAAAGTGGCCGAGTTGTGGTGGATTTACCGAACTCAAAAATGGTGGTGATTTTCCAGTTCGCGAACTGTCAAATTACCAGAGGGTAACCAATGAAGATTTGGATTCAACCAATGAACATTGGGTTTGTCATGGTTTGTCCATTAAAAGTTGGTACCTGGTTTGCCACGCACGTTGTGCCTTGAGAACTAGTGCCCCCCTCCAGTGTTTGAAATCCTCGGTTTCACCATGATTTGCTTGCAGCATGCGCACACCCCATCAAAACGGACAAAGTCTGGGTATATTGATGAGTTACCCTCTGGTTATTTAACATAGCCATGGTATAGATGGCCCATTTATAGATGGTTTACCTATTAAAAGTGGTGATTTTCCATGGCTATGTTAAATAACCAGATGGAAAATCCAACATTTCATGGCGTGAATCTCTACTTTGAGGCATTAAACTGCTTTAAATCGTCATACACAGACTTAAATTGTAGGGACCAATCCAAAATAGAATTCTAACATATCCAAAATCCTGTGGACACAAAACTGTACCCCTCAATCATTTGCAAAGTTACAAAATAATTTTGGAGTCTGTGGACACAATTCTGTATCCCCACACTAATCTGTATCAATCTTAAATAGACCCTAATCATCCCTAACTTGTGCAGCAGCTGACCTCCCCACATCTGAGGGCTGCGGGGCTTGCCAACCCCGAGACCATGGCACCTTGGATCACCTTGGGCTTTGGCGAATTTTTCTGGCGTTTTTGGGGATGGGAAGTCCATCATGAAAAGCGATGAAGGACTCAGATTTTGGGATGGATGATGTAAGCGACACATTTTTTTGAGATTTCACGGGCATTTGACGGTCATTAATTTATACCGGGGGGATGTAATGGAAGACATATAACCTCATATAACCACACATAACCACACATACCTACACATAACCACACATAACCAATAATCTGATGTGGGTGATGTTCATTTTCAATCGGGTTTTAGCGGCGTTTTAAGGCGGTTGAAAGTTTCCACGAGATTTTCGGGGTGTTCAACCACGAGGAAGCCAAATAGGATTGGAATGGCAGCCCATGTCCAAGACGATCCAAGACGTCAACGAGTCGGTTTTGGATTTCTGATATTTATGATATTTATGATTATAGCCATAGCATTTCTCCACTTCCGCAAGCGAAAAAAACACAGAAACGAATCCAAGTCTCATTCTTTTTCGAAACCCTCTTTGACGTACACTACAAGAAGTGAAAAACATGAAGAGCGGGGACGACAAACCGAAGCTGGTGACTTGAGAATTGATCAAAAAAATGGAAACTGAGCGGGCATTCTTGGGCAGATCTTATTCTGGCTCATGCGCATCCAAATTGGAAGTGGGGAGAATTGCAGTTGGAGTGATATGAATGCAGTGCATAATAGGCAACCCATTGATGAATGATCATCTTTTCTCTCCGGAGGGGGGGGGGGGCAGGGCGGGCCAAAAATGGCGGCAAGGCCAAATACTCTGCAATGCTTGAAGCAGCCAGCGCCTCAAAACTCCAAGGATTGAGGATGATTCTCTTGAAGTTCTCCTGTAACACCTTGAAAGGAATGCATGACGGGCACAAAATCAAAATCAAGTGAAATAGACTTAAAGATACTTAAAGTATATTTTCTATCATTTTCTTAGTCTATATGAAAAAAATAAGAGTGCATCATATCGCACAGTTTATAGATGCAGACGGATTTCTTTTCTTCATCCATCGCCAGGTCTGGTGACCATCTTTCTGGGGGCCAATGGGTACCCTGTCCCCCTTTATGATGTGTTTCTTCAGGGCACCTCTCTGAAAACCACTGGTTTCATTGTGACTGGCATGGTGCTAACTGCTAACTTAACTTGGATGATGTTGGGGCCCTAATGGATGATATTGAGTGATGCACGTCGAGAGCAGAAAGTATGGGAATAGTGGTGCAATTTTCAAGGCACACTCGGACAAATGAAACGACATCAACATGGGTCATTTGAGACTTGGATGTTTCAATAGTTGTCATACCCAATCTTTTTAAGCAGGCACCACATGGTTTCGCAGATGTGTGAACAAGAACGCAAACTGGCAGGTGTCAACTTGATTTTTTCCAATTTGCATGTGAACTATGTGAACTTTCATTTTTTTGCCGGTAAAGTTGGTGCTTGCATCCCAACTTTAGCGAATTCTCTCCAATTTTCCCAATGGCTTGACCACGGGCGGCGCCACGGGCCGGTGAGTAAGGCCCTTCAGCAAGTGCCACAGGTCCGGCGTTTTTTTTTTTTGGAGGTCACAAACCTGATCGGTGCAAAACCATGGTCGCCCTAAAAAATCAAGGGTTAATTCATGTTAATCCCCATTTTTCCATGTTTTCCCTACCAAACATCGCCATGAATTGGGGTATAACGGTATAACCATATATAACCAGTTTTCAGACACACATATTTCGTTTCCGCGGATTTCCATGGGATTTTCGTAACCAGCATGGGGATTTTTCACAAAAAAGGACCGGGAGTTCATGAATGATCCATGGAAGATACCAGCTGGGTTGATGTGCCCAAAGGGGGAATAGTGAATGGCATGGGATACGTGTGACACTCGGCTGACGATGAATATACCATAATATACCTCACATTACCTCACCAATCTAAGCATTGTTTGTGTGTTGGAAAACTTCACCAGCAAATCTAAGTCTATGTGGGCCATCAAGATGTTTCAAGTACGAGCCGCACGGGCCATGTGGTTGACAAACGATGTTTGATTATGGATCCAAACGGTGCCCGGGCACCAGCGGGTGGATTTTCCATGTTGGATGTCATTCGAATAGAACAATTTTCCCATTTTTCCCAGCATGGACATCGTGGACTCAACGTTCTTGGAGATGGGTTGGTCATGGTTGGTCCAAAACTAGGAGGTGAACCTCAGAAATTCAAGATATTCAGTGCTGGAAACTGATCATATTGATCATCAAATTTAAGAAGGCACCACTATTTTCAGACAAACACAGGTAGAAGCTGAAATTCTGTTAGTCCGGTCATAGAAATAATATGAAATAATACAAGTTGCTTAAGAGGAGGACAAGCACAGGCATGTCCACAAACGAGGGTCCTGGGGACCTTGATCATGACCCAGAATTCCTACTTGTTGTGGATTGTTTTGGGCCATATCCTACTTAACATAACTTACCCTCTGGTAAACTAACATAGCAAACTGGAAAATCACCATTGTTAATAGGCAAATCAACTATAAAGATGCCATTTTCAATAGCTATGTTAAATTGCGGGCAGGACTGAGGGTTTGCCCGGAGCGGAATGATTAACGTCTTAAGGAGGCACATTTCACTGCGCAGGCGCGATGTTTTATGACCTTGGTACATTTGCGCATTGGTATGTCCCAAGACGAATTTCTAGAAAAATCAGTCGGAAAAGTGAACCATCTGCGGACTTCATGCGTTTCGGCCTTTTCCCCTTTTTCACTTTTTTGGCCAGTCTGGAGTGTTCATATGTCATCTTGCCACAGCCATGTGCACTTCTCCACATTGTATGCATCCCTAATAGAAGTATGGTTATTTGTTCCATGGGGCATTTTGTGGATTTTATAACTTCTGTAAACCCTAAGCCTGAAGCCCTTTTATAAAGTCGTATGGTTTTGCTTGTTCCATCGGGCATGTTGGCATTTTATACCTGGAAAAACCGCTGGAAAAACCGGGATGATGGTTCCAATGGGTTGCTGGCATTGACACGAAAGTGGATGCATCTCCCAGCAATGACGATGAGTTTACCCAGATTTATATGCCTTTTTTTCACATCCAACAACATCCAAATACCTAACTGGTAACGGTGGTTTGGAACATTTCAATATTAATTTTCCCATATATTGGGAATATGGGAATGGAATGTCATCATCCCAACTGACGAAGTCCATGATTTTTCAGAGGGGTAGGGCTCAACCACCAAGCAGGTTGCCCTAATGTGTGTATCTATCCGAAACCATCCAATGGATGTGGTCATCCAGAGGTCATCTACAATCATTTGAGTTTGCATCGATCATATGCTGTAAGGCATGGATGTGGGGGTTCATCCCACTTAGTAAATGGGTGAAACGAAACAGTTATATACATGGAATATCCCCACTTATGAGATTAAATGGGTCATATATGGATTGTAAATGGATCCTAAGTGGGATGCACATCTAGGCAGGGATTCGATTTTTTCGTGTACCACTGATCTCTGTTTTTTTTTTTTTGCAAAGGGCAGATGAACGAGCTGAACGGTGTGCGACCAGGCCGGCTGTTGTTCGGGTCCGCGAGAAGGGTCGGTTTGAGCCACAAAAGATTGGGATTTATGGTGGTTTATTTGGGATAGAATAGAATGGTATCGAATATATTATATGTATATTAGAAAAATAAATATATCATATATATCATATATATATATATATATTAGTGCCGGAATACATATATATATATATATATATATGTAAAGGATGTAAATGTGATGATTTAGGATGTGATTTATGAATTACAGCCACGACAATGGGAATTGAAACACCAGAATGGAGATATAGTTGGGATATCATGGTATGTAGTATATACAGTATTATATATAATAGTATATATATATATAAATATATATATTATTATAAATAAATATAAATATACCAGTATATAAATCTGGTGATTCTATTAGACCTCTGAAAACTGGGGATTTTCCGCACAGGATGGGGCCCCCAGTCGAAATCGCGTTCAGTTGCCTGAAAAAAGTGGCTGAATTCTATGGTTTATCGTAGATATAACGAACTAGTTAATGTTTTTTTTTTCATGGTTTATAGACCAACATTCACATAACTGTTTTTTTACCATCCTGTAGCTAGCAAATTACTCCCGGAGTAAAGTCCACATACTCCCACCCAACTTATTGTTTGGGATTGCTTATTGTTTGTTTGGGACAAACCAAAACTTACTCACGGAGTACTCATTGTTTATTGATATCCCAAGCCAGTACTCGGGGTAAATCAACATAGGCGTAGACTATCCAGCTAGATTCGGGCAAGAACTTGAGGCTGAAAACCGGAAATCCCTAGGGAACATCATAGACCTAGACCTAGCCTAAATTCACATAGACCTTGTGAGATAGGGCTTGGAAGATTCATTGAAAAAATTCTGGTTGGTGGTTTGGAACCATGGAATTTTATGACTTTCCATATATTGGGAATAATAATCCCAACTGACTTTTTTCAGAGGGGTAGGTATACCACCAACCAGACATAGTTGGTGAAATATGTGGATTCTGATCCACAATGGGAAGCAGTTTCAACATGTTTCAACGGATCACAGTGATCACAGCTGGTTTCTGTGAAGACCTGGGTTTCGGAAGTTTCGGGGGCACATTGTACCGGAGAAAACCTTGATTTGTGCATCAACCTTCCTTGGATTGCTGAAACTGTTTGGTTGTGTCCTTTTCCCATTGGTTGGTTGCTTAATAGAGGGGTTGAAGAAACCCCTTTAACAGCAGGTAAATGATGATAGATCTGATAGATGGTATACCAGCCCCCAGCCCCTCTATTTTTACCAAAAGGACATTACAGAAATTTGCCTCTCTTTGTTGGTTTGTCTATTTTTGTCTGTTTGTGCAACTGTAAACGCCTAGATGTTCATTTCAATTCGAAATTACCCTCTGATAAACTAACATAGCTATTGAAAATGGCCATTTATAGTGAGTTTTCCCATTAAAAATGGTGATTTTCCATAGCTATGTTAGTTTACCAGAGGGTAACTATCAGCTCAAAAATGATGATTGTTGTCCCTGGATCGATCTTCACAGTGGCTATGGAAATGGTATGAAATGGCCTCCTATTTTTCCACCAAGCGGTCATCACCCACGTGACATGCAGAGCTTGTGAAAGACGTGGTGCTTGATGTGGTTTCATGCAGTACCAGCCATCCTGGTGAGTTGAAGGGGGGGGGCAGGGCGGGCAAACAAAACACAACGGCTTGGCGATGACGATGGCACATGCTGGAAACAGGGCAGGGCATTCTGGGTCATTCAATGTCATTCACCCCTTTTCAATGGGATGTTTAAGAGATGTATAAAAAACGCATTTTCACTACCCTCCGGTATCCTAAATTTCAAGTTCTAGGCGTTACATCCCCCATTTTTGGCTGTTGAATCAGCATTTCCAGATGCCACAGATCCCGTTGGTTATCAACGGCTGACCAACGGCTGCCGGTGGAGGCAGAAAGAACGGCGGATCTTCGGTGACGCCTTTGGTCGTCACTTTCGCTGGAGAAAAAATGAGCGGACGGTTAGACATGGTTATTCATATATCATCAATGGTGATAGATTATATATACATATATAGTAATAATGATTATATACAGTATATAATGCTTATCAATGGTCATTGATGGTTATCGATGGTTATTAACGGTGACTAATGGTCATTCAAAATATTTATTCATGGTTCTTAATGATAATTAATGCTTATTAATGGTTATAATATATCATAACCATTATATATAATGATGCTTAACAATGTTTGATAAATGGTGACTAATGGTTATGAATGGAATGACATTCTGGTAATCAAACATGGCTAGCTGGAAAATCCACTAGCCATGGAGGTTTAGTTCGCTGGGAAAGTAATCGAACTAAATCCGTTCATTTTCCAGCAAGCCATGCCATGTTTGATAATCGGATAGTACGTCCACCATAGATGTCCTTTTCCCAGTGGTTGGTTGAGAAAAATAGAGGGGTTTGTAGGTAAACCCCATTTCACAACAGGTTTCAATGATGATAGATCTTTTATAGATGGGATTAACCAGCTCCTGGCCCCTCTATTTTTACCTTAAAAGGACATTATATATTGATGTCCACAAGCCAGCGGTACATCGGATGATGAAAAAATTAGCGCCTCATGGATGATCTCCAAAGATGAGTTACTCATCAGCGGCTGTTAGCCTCCAGTCAACTAACAGTTGGACCCTGGTAGTCATCGGGGTTGGAAGATGAGTGAAACCTCTAAACATGGGTGATATTTTCAGGGTCAACAAGTTAATTTACCAGAGGGTAAGACGTCTAAACATTTTATGTGAATGAACATTAGTGATGGATGATGGAGGTTTTTTTTGATCAACTCATCCATGTGTAATCAATAACCATTTGTTATTAAGAACCATGAATAAGATAATAAGCATGAATATCATGAATAACCATTAGTTACCATTCATAACCATCAATGACCATTAATAAACCATCAATGACCGGGCCGGCTGGGAGCCTCACCCGGGCCATGGGCCATGGCTTCCATAGCTACGTGGAAAATAACCAAAGGGTAGAACTCAACTTCAGCAATCCGAAGTTGGCGATTTTTTTGGGGCTTGAACATGGAACATGGGTCCAGTTCATGTACCCTCTGGTTATTTGTTACATAGCCATGGAACCATCCACCATTTTTAAGTTCGGTAAACCATCTATAAACATAAGCAAACGGTATTTTGATTTTGACCCATTCCCATCTTCCCATTTTTGGCCCAACCTCAGTGGCTTTTTGAAACTCCTGTTGGAGGATGATAAGTTGGGGATTATCTAAAATATTAATCTAACATTGGGGATGATCATATATATATATATAATTATATATATATATATTTTAAATGTAATTATTTTGATAATCATAGTATCATATTGTTAAAGGGTGGTTATATTATCCAATATATTGGTTACCGTACGGGTTTTGAATTCCGTTGTGGGGGTGGTGGGTTTCAAGGATTTTCCGAGAATCTATGGTTTCTGTGGTTGTTCAGGTGGAACTTGGTTGCCACTTTTCAGATGATACCCATGCACAATATATTACGTTGTGATCATATGTGATCATGGTATTCGCCAGTGTTCTACATGTATAATAATGTATACAAGTTCATTAGATGAATGAATTATTGAATTACTGTTTGTATTGATAGATGAATATTCACGAACATATGAATATACAACTATGGATACAGAACGGCATACATAATTATGTGCACGACTTATTGTACACAATTATGTACACATTCTGCACAATTACGTGTACTACTTATATACATATACAGCTAATATATACATGCGTAGATAATACATGATATAGATTATAGAGAATATATTAAATAGATAATATGTTTACATATACATGATATAGATAATAATATACATATAGTCAATACACACACACATATATATATATATATAATATATATATATACATACATAGAGATACACACCATATTTTATGTACGCAACGACTTTAGTTTCTTAGAAAACTATGTGGTACCAGGCCGTTGTGAACTCCCCGCCGTTGTTTGAACCTCAGAGCATTTAGCGGCTGTCCTTCGCTGACCGGTGCTGCGGAGCCTTCGTCGTTTTTCACCATGGCGGAAACGGTGGAACCGGCGGCGAAGAAGCAGAAAACTGAGGCCACCGGGGCCACGGGGCCACGTTTTTCAACGGGTAACTGGGTAGGGAGGATGCCATTTATAAATGGGTAATCATGGATAATAAGCTTATATAAGCCATTTATATAATGGATTATAGTGCCATTAATCATGGGTTATCCAACTGGTGAAAATTACCGTAAAATAACATATTATAACAAATTATAACAATCTTTCACCCAGTTAACTGAAAGATTCTAAGCCATTAGTGACGTTTTTTGAATACCGCAACTGGTGAACGTAACTGGGATATTTTTAATGGGATCATCCTTAATGAGGTGACTATAGATACATCTAGATACCCTTGTAACCTTAGTAACCGGTGAACATCACTGGGATTATTTTCCCATTTATAAATCTGGGTAATAGTGATTAATAGTGGTTAATAGTGATGGTTAATAGTGGTTTTCATAGGCTATAAACCAACAACAATGGGAATATTATGGTGATCTGATGATCGATCTGGGTAAATTTCATCACGACCTCACTGTTCGACCGAGCCCTGGAAATCATGGTTTATGTTAGGGAAATCATCCCAGATGGCCGCACTATTCAGGTTAGTGAAATATGATAATTTACCCAGATAAATGGGATAATCATGGATAATCAGCTACTTGGTGACTTACCACTGACCAAGTGGGATGATTTTGCAGGGCTTGTGACATCATGTGGGATAACCGGTGATTGAAAAGCTTCCATATTTTTAGAGGATGAACATGATGATTTACCCAAAAATGGTGATTTCCCAGTTCGCTATGTCAAATTACCAGAGGGGAACACTGGATGATCTCTTCTGTGCAGAAATGGTACCAGAATTCAGCCGGGCAAAAAAGTGGGCTTGACTCGGTTGTGACATGCTTGAAATCATATGTTCCCAGGATATTGGTTTTGACATCCCTTTTCCGTATAGTCTTTTATGCATCCATTCGTATAATTCTGTGTATGTATGTTTATATATATATATATATGCTACCCTCCCTCCTGTACAAAACACCGTAAATACTAATACCAGTAAAAGTACAAAAAGGGTAGGTACAGGGGGGGGGCACCATATATATATATAACATTGTATACCCTCCCGTAATTCAACGCTGTTAGTGGAACATCACCCTTTAAAAACGGACCGCGATTCAATTGATTCCCATCGTTTCCCTTTTTCACACTGGGGATCTTCTCCGCAGGACGGCGAGGCGGAGGTCAAGACCGAGCCGGAAGAAAAGGAGAAGGATGCCGTGAAGATCAAAGGCGAGAAGATCAAGGACCCCACCAGACCGGTCGGAATTTTGTGGATCCTGTGGATCCTACGCGGATCCTGGGGATGGGTGATGGGTTGATTTTTTTTTTGGGAAATTGCTTTGATTTTGGATTATCAATGAGTACAGATCCAGCATTTTCCAGCTGGGTAAATCAACTATAAATGACCATTTTCAATAGCTTTTTGTATGGAAAGATCCAGCATTTTCTAGCTGGGTCAATCAAGGAACTGACCAACGTTCCGAGTGGAGCAGCTGGACATGGTTCGGAGAATGGTGAAGATATGGGGATACTTATAATCCACCATATCTGGATTACCCTCTGGTAAACTAACGTAGCTATTGAAAATGGCCATTTAAAGTGGATTTTCCCATTAAAAATGGTGATTTTCCATAGCTATGTTAAATTACCAGAGGGTATACTCATTATAAACATTGGATTTTCTGATTATAGTCATGTAGAGTATAATCCAGAAATCCCTGGTTTATTGATGATGAGAAAAAAAACACAGATTTGTATGGGGATATCAACTGGCGGATCTTATGTTGGGGGTGTACAAACTGTAGTTTTAATGGAGACGTAATCCCAGCAAAGCTGGGAGGTTTTGACCATCAACAGATGGTATAACCCAGAAATTATATACGGTTGATTGATGTTGATTTCTAGTTGGGGTTGTATATGTATCTAATCTAAAACCAATGGGATCCGTAGATTGGTTGATGACAGTTTTTTTTTTTTTTTTATGCGGTGAAAACCTGTTGGTTGATGATTATACGGCAGTTTTGTGGGGATATAATAGTAATAATAATAATAGTAATAATAATGATGAGTGGGGATCTAATCTCATTGGTGATATAATGGTGATTTAATATGGTGGTATAAAGATTTGATGGGGACTTGTCTGGAAACTGCTGGAACATGCTGGATGATATGATGCAATATCAAGTCTGCAGCATGTGTTCTAGTGATGCAATATGATATGATATGATGATATACATTATATATATATATGTATAAATGTATATAGAATAGATGCTGTTTTGTTTTTGCGCCACCATTTGTGGATGTTCATAAGCCCATAGTAAACCCTGACATTATTGATACAAGCACAGCTATAGATTGATATGTTACACAAACACACATATATATATGTAATATCCCCTATCTAAATCTATCTAATAGATATGAATCAATGGATTGGCGAAAGGGAAAATCTACAGGAAACCATCGATTTCCCTCATATTTTCCTCTAAAATACAGGTGTTTCCCGTATTTTTTTCCCTTAAATCAATTCGTTGAATGAACAAAAACAGCAAATCATCTGCAGGAGGCAGTGGCCTTTCACACCAACGACACCACCATGAACGCTGCCTGGGCATTGGGGAAACCATGGCCACCCAAATTGAGAGATGTGAAAAACCGTGAGAAATTTAGCAGTGTGTCAAAACCTTGTACCCCTGTAGTTCACATCAAAATAGCTGGGATTTATGGATGTTCATCCCCCTAAAAATGGTATTAACAGGTATTGATCCATACCTATTTGGGGGATGTACTCAACGACATGTAGTGGTCAGGGGATGACCATGTTTATTGACATGATTTTTTTCTGGGTCAATTTCATCACGACCGAACCCTCTTCTCCCGAACCCTGGAATCATGATTAGTAAGGGGAATCCTTCCCATGTGAGGCCTTCTTTCAGGTTAGTGAAAAATTATAATTTACCCAGATATATTATATATAGAACTACAATTGATATATATATATACGGTAACGACATTTAAACATGTGGAGGGCGGGCCAGACCGCGAGGCCCCTAGTCTAAAATACCAGGGTCGTATATGTTCAAGTCCGTATATTTAAATGTAGTATAATGTAGTTACCATATAGTATGGGTCAATACCTATAGATACATTTTTAGTGGGATGAACATCCATTTACCAGCTATTTTGATGTTCACCAGGGGTACCAGGGTTTTGACACACTGCCATATATATATATATATATATTACATATATAACATGAAAGTCACACGATGGCTATCTCCGGCTCCACTGCAGGTCATGGTTTCTTCGGGCGGCAGCCTGCTGATGCCGCTGAGCGACGGCGGCATCCGCCATCTCCTCGCTGGGGCGCGGGCCAGCGTGGGGCTGAAGTCAGGCGCTTTTCGGTTTCGGGGGCCGGGAGAACGGAGGGGGCCCGGGTTTCGAACGGGGAAATGCTGAGGAAATGGCCAAATGCCATGAAAATGCTGGTTAAACACCATGTTTCACCAATGATTTTGATGTAATTTAAGCCATGAACATGGTTGTTTAAGCAATGAACATGATGGTTTTCCATCGACAATTGTGATGTACAGCAAGCACAATGGTGATTTAACCCACCAAGACAAGGAAGAAACAACGCAAACATCAGAGACATTCTGAAGAACTTGCGATATTTAACCATTAAAACGATGGGTTAAATAGTCATACATAGACGATGGGTTTCTCTGAAAAAACTCGGTACTCCAAAATCCAACGGTGAATCATCATGGTAAACCTAGTAGTGTAGCCAGTTCATACGGCCGTAGGGGGCCCATGCCGGTTAGACCTCATTTTCAGACACAGCTCAATGGAAAAATGAGCGATATTTTTCTAGCCATTGGCTGTTTTTACAGGGTCCGAAAATGTAGACCACTTGAAAACAGGGCTTTCAATTGGGTCCTTTTCTGTTAGACTATCCCAATTCGTGACTCTTCAGTTTCCTAACTTTTCAGAACTTACTTTTTAGTGACTAAGTGACTATGACTATGGGATAGGTCCTATGGTCCTATCCTTCAGGTCATTACCCTCTGGGAAAAACTAACATAACTATGGAAAATCACCATTTTTCATGGGAAAACTCACTATTTCTATGGCCATTTTCAATAGCTACGTTAAACATAACCAGAGGGTAACTCTCCCAGTCAGTGACTGAACATTTTTTCACCGAGCTCAGAGCCAATGATGTGAAATTCCATCGAAAACAGCGGACGCACGGGTCAGCCTGTAGCCCTTTTGTGAAATCATCAAAATAGCTGGGTATAATTTTTTTAATGGATGTTCATCCAAATTTCCAGAAATTCTATTTGTATCGAGGTATTTACCATGATTTACATACAATACATCATTCTGATTTTAAATATGATGTCCTCATCCACAGATTTTTATAGCCATATGACATCAGAATGTGTCATGAAAATCCAGGGGCCGACATCTGGCAGCCATTTTCTTGTGGTGTGTTGAAAAAACCATGGAAAAGACCTACCAACTTTGATGATTTTACTGCCGAAAAAAATCACCATTTTATTGGGTAATTTACTGCCCAATTTCGATGGTTCACAAGCATTTCAATTCCACATTTTCTTGGAGAAATCTGAAATCTCTCTGAATTTTCATCAGTGAACAGGATGAATCTGTAATTTTTGTGCTGAAACACCAAGTCTAGAGAAATTTCCCCCAATGTGATAAATTGAGGCCTGACCAAAAACTGCTACGTCGGAATGATGGTTAAGATTGGGGCAATCCAAAAATGACCTGATTAAACTAGATCCTTTTAGATTACCCTCTGGTTATTTAACATAGCCATGGAAGCCATGGTTCATTTATAGATGGTTTATCATTAAAAATGGTCATTTGACATGGCTATGTTAAATAACCAGATGGTAGTGCACGTCGATAATCTATCCATGTTATATATCTCATCTAATAGATATGAACGCATTTGTGAAAAAGGCCCTATCCATGAGCCCAATGTTTTTTTAGCTGCTTCCATCGCTGGTGGCTCATCCCACTTAGTACATTAGTTCACCCTAGTTGTAAGTGAATTCCACTTAGTGAGTAGGTTAGTCCACCCTAGTTGCAAGTGACTTAACATGAATCAACAAGTAACCCTACTTATTCCACTGAAAAAAACAGGGAAGAGATGCATATCCAAGTAGTCAACCGCGGGCCAGGGAGATATATGTTCGAAGCCAAGATCGTGGAGATGGTCATGCGTGCCGAGGATGGGCCAAAGCCCAGCCCAAAGCACGTGTGGCTCGACTGCAGGGAGGTCAAGTGGAAATGATCTATACCCTCTGGTTATGACTAACATAGCCATGGTATAGATGGCCCATTTATAGATGATTTGCCTATTAAACATGGCGATTTTTATCGATTTTCCATGGCTATGTTAAATAACCAGAGGGTAACTTATATGGAGGTTTCCAATCCATAGGGGTACCCTAAATAAATCATCCATTTTCGATTGGGATTGTCCATTCTAAACCATCCATTTTGGGTACCCCCATTTTTGGAAACCCCCATTTTTGGAAACCCCCATCTGTCAAATAAAATACATATAAATATGCTATATATATACACATCCAGAGCAGGTATAAACTATCGACATGTAATATCTATATCCAAATAACTATATCCATATCTATATATCAATATTATACGTATATATATATATGATTGTAGACTAAGTATCCATGTACGTGTATATATATATGCACTGTATGATACTGCAAGTTATATATGATCAAGATCATTGTAACCAACCTCAAGTATCGTTGTCGCAGTGGATGGTCTCTGTCATCAACTTATGCTCACTCCAAGCCCGACAATTCATCGGTAGCGCATCATTATATGATATATGGAGGTTTCCTAACATAGGGCTACCCATGGCTACCCCCAAGTTAAGAACCCCCGCATATATACATCTGGTTGGTGGTTTGGATCATTTTTTATTTTTCCATATATTGGGAACAATAATCCCATTTGACTTTCATATTTTTCAGAAGGGGTAGGTCAACCACCAACCAGATAAGTCCAGTCTGCTTAGCCTATCTTATCCTAGTTATAAACTAAGCAACAAAAAACTATGGCTTGTTAGACAGATGGTTAATATACATATATAATATACTGGTTAAATATACATAAATAACTTACCCTAGATATCTCAGAATTTGTTGATGGACAATTTACAGGACCGCTCCCCCCTAATAAAATCATGGTTGAATCCTCATGGTTCATGACAATTTTCCGCACATTTTCCAAGGTTCAACCGCAATGAACTGACCATCAAAGCACCATCAATTTTCTATGGCAAAACCACGATTTTGGATAGTAAACCCAGCGTTTTTTTTCAGGTAACCCGCAGGTAATCCCCACTTTGTTTGACCGTTTTGAAAACACGGTGAAGTCGAAAAACTCAGGCTGAGACTGGGTTTCAGCACCTCTCAGTCGCAGCTGTTGATGGGCCACGCTGCCACGGACATCTGCTTCGACATGGAAGGCACCACTCATCCCGCCGTCCAGGGATCATAGTTGATATGGCTATCTGGTTGGTGGTGGAACATGGCTGGATTATGACTTTCCATCATATATATGGTTAATGATGGTTAATAATGGTGAATAATGGTTGGTGGTGACTGGAACATGGCTGGATTATGACTTTCCATCATATATCTGGTTATGACTAACATAGCCATGGGATTTCGATGGCCCATAAGAATAGATGGTTTACCTATTAAAAACGGTGATTTTCCATGGCTATGTTAAATAACCAGATGGTAATATATATTATATTGGGAATTTCATCATCCCAACTGACTTTCACTCCATGATTTTTCAGAGGGGTGGCGAAAAACCACCAACCAGCTATGGATCAGTCCATAGATACGTCATGAACCACAAAAATGACTGGGAATGGTAACCATACCACCTATAAAAATGGTGATGACTGGGGGATGGTTTATGATTGTTTTAGCCACATTCATCATCCATTTTCCTGGGAATGGTTTAGAAATCCCACCTATAGAAAAAATGGTGATGACTGGGGGTTGATTAAATAACTATGGATCAACATGTCCATACAATGAATTTAAGTTAGGGGATGAAGATCCATTTTCTGGCCAGCTATTTTGATGTGAAAGGTGTAAAAAAAACAGGGTTTTGATCATCATCCTATCATTAATGATGGACAAACACAATATATAATGAATCACAAAAATGACTGGGAATGGTAAACATTATCCCACCTATATATTCATGGTGATGACTGGGGGATGGTAAACATGATTGTTTTAGCCACTTCTGAATGATGGGATTCGTCTGATTGAATCATGGAAGATCAGAAGAGCATCTGATAGTCTTCACTAAGTGACCATCTCAATGACATCAAGTTGATGATGATCATCAATGGTCTTTAAGGTAAAACATGGCAATCTGGTTATATCTGGTTGGTGGTGACTGGAACATGGCTTAGAACATTTTCCCCTAAATCAGGTGGTCAATGATGATCCAGTCTGACGAACTCTAATATTTTTCAGGGGGGTAGGTATACCACAAAACATGGCAATTATTTTCAGATCTATTGAAAGACGATCCGAGAAGAAGACCTTGGTACCTTGGTTCGGGAACTGACCTTGGAGCTCGCCATGAGGGTTCCACTGGAGGCTTCCATGAACGATAAATCACCCTGAATCATCCAGTCTCTAATTATGAATGTTATAGTAAAGCTCAATAGGTTCCACCATTCCCAATTTTGCTAGAAATGATTAAGAAATTGGGTGGGATTTCAACCATCAGTCCATTTGGCTGGTTTATGGCTTTAACAATGACACAACCATGATTTCCCATTGGTTAAACCTGCTTTCCGGCCGCAGGTTTCCTCTTACACGACAAGAAGAGGAGCTCCTTAGGTTTGCCAGCAAGTCCCTGGTCGAAATGACGGAATCCTTCGAGTGGCCGGGTTAGTCAAAAAATGATGATCAGACAAGCAAAAAATGAGATCAGCTAAGGATGGTTAAGAAATATGTGAAAATCATCATTGACCAATGATCATGAAGCATCCGATTTTCAGACTGACCCGCTTTGGGTTTAAAAGACCAACTCAAGAGCAATGCCTAGTTGGCCCTGGTGGTGCATGGTTAGGCTACCAAGTGAGCCATTAAACCTACTATGAAGCTGCTGATTGGTGAAAATAGGGGTTATACTAATTGGATCTAATTGGTGTATTGGGGATCTCTAAAGCGGCAATAGAAAGTTTATGACGAAAAATCCCAGCTACGATGATGTTCCGAGCTTGAAACATCCATAAATCGTGCGGGGGGGATTTCACAGCTACTTTTGGAGGGTTTTCTCCATAGGGATGGTCAGGATCGACCATGGTTCGGGGCTACAGAATCTGGACCAATGGGGGTTTCCATAAATGGGGGATCCACTTAAAATGGATGGTTTATTTCATGGAAAATCCCAATCGAAAATTGATGATTTTAAAATTTAGGGGTACCCACATTTCAGGAAACATTCATATATATATACATACCACTCAACTACACACCCAACTTGGTGAATTTTTTTTCGCCAAACCAAGATTTCGGGCAGTTGTGATGTCGATGGATTCCTTCGAAAAAAATCATCAAATACATAGAGATTTTGACAAAAGCCATCTGTGAGTTTCACCCTATAAATGGTGGGATAACCATCCATAAGTCCCACAGATTAAGTGATATCCACCATAAATGGTGGGATAACCATCCATAAATCCCATCAACTGAGAAGATCACCGAGGATATGGCAAGGGCAATGTGTTGGCGGTGCTGATTAATCTGGACAAGACACTTGGACGAAGTTCCCATTCTGGCGTGCAGGAACCACGAAGCCAGGGAAAATGGGATGCAGTACAATCAATGGCCATGCAAGAGGAACCGATTGATTGGAGGTACCTACCATATAGAAGGCCTATGTTTTCGGGCTATGTTTTTGCGGGAATATCACCACAATTCATATGGCCCAAAATATGGTACTAAGGTTAGTATATACCTCCATTGAATCGGATCCTGAAGATCTCCCATTGATACAATGCCAATTTTATCCAAAGGTGTTCTCCAAAGCTGGAGATGTCCATGACCAAAGATTCGGTCGATTCCCCAAGTCACTGCATCCTCGACCCACCAAGAAAATATCAAGAACCACAACAAAAACAAACCACAAAAAGAGACAGACACTTTAAAAAGTCGCACACCTTAAGCCTTAAGCATCCTTAAGCCAATGCCAATGACTTTCCAAGGATCCAGTGACTCCAGTGCTCAGTTTTTTCAACTTTCGCTGCGAAGGGCCCCATCTGCTTACCAAACGCCAACATGGACATCATGGGAAGCACAAGGATGGCACTACCACAGTCCCCAGCTCTCTACCATTTACTAAGAAAACCATGGATTTCCAGTAGATCTTAGGCATTCCCTTCAACTGATCCTATGACATGAGCAGCTGATAAAAAAATATTGGTTCAGAAATAACGCAGAGTAAGGGAATGGCATCACTTGGATCATAGGCTAATGGATTTCACAATGGTCCAAGTTGTTCTCTAATTCACTATAATTACTTCCTCGAACTTTGCAAAAAGCAGCTGCAGCTGTTGTTGTTCCCCAACTGGTTGGAAAATCCTCGAAGCGTTGCCTGACGAGGGCCAGCCCGAACGCCTTCACCATTAGCCTCTTCAAAGATGGGAAAAGAGCTTGTGAGCCTCAGCCCTTGCCCGAGAGTCTGCACGGCAAGGTCCTGTTTCCCACCATCAACTACCGACGCCCGACCGGTGGAAGGGGTAGAATGGGGGACGGGGACAGGAAAGGTTTGGGTTTTTAGTTTTGTTTGGGAATGAACTTTGAATCAAGTCATCATTTTGTGGAGGTAAACGATTTTTGACCCGCACTCAAAATGGGTGGAGAGATCGATCTGTTCAAGAGCAAGGCGGATGATTTGAAGTCTTCTCGGGAAGACTTCATGATTTTTCTTGACCAATGGATGGATGGTACCCTCTGGTAAACGTTCACATAACTATGGAAAGATCCACCATTTTGTAGCTAGGTAAATCCACTATTTCTATGGCCATGGCTTCAATCGCTTTTTGTTAGTCATAACCAGAGGGTATAGCTTGTCATCCACATAACTATGGTTGCCATCACCATCTTTCATAGCCACAAATGTTCCATACTAGTTGGTGGTTTGGAACATTTTTTATGTTCCATTTCATATATGGGATGTCATCCTTCCCATTGACTAATTACCCTCTGGTAAATAAACATAGACCTTGAAAATCACCAATTTGTAATGGAAACTAATCTTCCAACCCCGATGACTGGCAGGGTCTATGTTAATTTACTGGAGGCTAATTATTGCTATGTTGAAACAGGTTTCTCCCTCTCTGCCTCTCGCTTTCTTTCTCTCCATGGAAAATGGTGATTTCCAATAGCTATGTTAGTTTACCATTGACTAATTATACCATATTTGTCATCCATAAGCGGACCATTTTCCATAGCTTTACCGTAGCGGCGATCCCTGGTTGCCATCCCGTCCCTCCATGGTTGCCATCCGATGCCCAATGCCAACTGGGGTGATTCGGGCCTTTTCCGAATGTCTTTTGTTGGGGTACTAGATGACATCCTATACATGTACATATCGTATCATAGTCATATAGTCATATAGTTATACAATGTTATACATATTCAACTATACATCATATACATCATATGTATAAATATATATATATATATATATTTATTTATACATATCATATGTATATATGTACTTGGAGCGGAAGTGCAGTTCCACTTAGTTTTCGTGGCCCCATATCCCAACTTATTGAGATTGAAATTCCCGTTGCAGCCATCAGAGTAACCTTTACTGCACCCCAAGCAGCCTCTGGTAATTTAGCATAGCCATGGACAATGGCCCAGTTACCCTCTGGTAATTTAACATAGCTATGGAAAATCACCATTTTCAATGGGTAAATCCACTATAAATGGCAATTTTCAATAGCTATGTTAATTTACCAGAGGGTATAGATGATTGACCTATTGAACATGGTGATTTTCCAGTTCGCTATGCAGAAAATTACCAGAGGGCACCCATTGTACGTACCACGTATGTTGCTTAATTCATCATTTTTGCTGGCTAAATCCCCACTGATTCATGGTTAAATAACAATTTCATACTATTTCCAAGTTTACTAAACCAATATGAGTTGGTTTATCCATGTTTATCATAGATGATTTCCTCATCAATACCCTCTGGTAAACTAACGTAACTATGGAAAATCACCATTTTTAATGGGAAGATCCACTATAAATCACCATTTTAATGGGAATCACCACTATAAATCATCCCTATAAAACCATATTAAACCATAGTAAACCCATTAAACCTCCATTATAATGGGTAAATCCCATCAATCTTTTCTCATCAAGTGCCGAGGAAACGTGGCGGTGAGTGCCAACTTTGGCTCCAGCCCTCAAGTGGCCTTACCTTTCACCTGCCACATGGTGCAGGAGCGCCGGGGTGTCGAAAGGTCGATGGCTGATGGTCCTCGACCATGGGCAAACCATGGGCAAACCATGGGAAAACCATATGAAAACCAGAGAAATGATGAGTTCAATGAGTTTACGGTGGAAAAACGTGGTGATTCTTGTTCGTTTTTTGTTTTTGTGTGAAACATTCGATGGGCAATGATGGTCAATGATGGTCGAAATGGTGGGAGTTGGTGTGGAAAATGGCACATTGATTGATTAACAGCAACCATATCCTAACGTCTCCTACCAATGGCCATAGAAATAGTTGATTACCCATCAAATAATCACCATTTATAGTGGAAAATCACCATTTGTAGTGGATTTTCCCATGAAAAATGATGATTTTCCGTAGCAAACTGTTAGTTCAGAGGGTAACTATATCCCATTTCGTGGCCGCAAGCTTTCAGGTTTTCGCTTCGAATTGGAGTCATTTCTCCAGTCATTTCTCCAGAATGATGATGAGTATACAAGGGGAATTGGTTCCAAACAAATTGTCACTTACCCAGATCTGTGAGAAGAGATTTTTTTTATGATTTATCCTCATCTGGATAATAAAATCACGGGTGACCGGTGACATCCGGGGTTCGCTAAAAGCCATGGCTGGTGAACATGATGCCTTGATGGATAAAGCCATGGCTGGTATGCTGGTGAAAATTCACTTTTTCTGAAGCACCACATTGCTAGCTGCTAGTCTTTGAGACTTTTTGCAGTTATCCGGATGTTTATCTTTGTTGAATTCTAGTTTTTGTTTCTTAACATGAAGTTTTTTCTTGTTTAACATCCAAGTTCTTGTTGCTTTACATCCAGTTTTGGTAACACATGTTTTTCTATGGGATGTTGCTGAATGAACCGTACGTCTTTCCGCATTCCTTGGGTCGTCTTAAACGGTCCTCACAGTGTCGCCAGGATGCCTACGCAAGCCACAGTTCGGTCACAGCTGCGGACAGCAGCACCGAATTTGAGGTGGTCTTCCCGTGCTGTTTGCCGGTTTCTTCGGCGCAGTTGCGGGACGTTCAGGGTGGTATGGGGTTGTCTGAAAATAGATAAAATAGGGTACTTAAGTAGTGGCTCATCCCACTTAGCGAATTACTGTAACCACTACTTAAGTACCCTATTTTGGGAAGATGAGCCAATTATAAGGTAGTAACCACTACTTAACCGTAGTTATAAGATGTTCTGAGTGAATTAAGCCTACTTCTCCCACTACCAAGGATGCAACCTACTTCTCCTTTTTGTCCGTGGGATGAGTTTCTGTACAAACCACCAAGTCCCCCAACTCCAATCGCTATCGTTGGTGGTTTAGAACCATGGAATTTTATGACTTTCCATATAGTTGGGAATATTAATCCCAACTTTATTGTTCCATATTTTGGGAATTTCATCATCCCAACTGACGAACTCATATTTTTCAGAGGGGTAGGTATACCACCCACCAGATAATAATGACAATTGCGAAGCCTTCGAAGAGGTATGCATATTTGTGCTTCGCTTTCTTTCATGTGGCCGAAGTCATTCTTCGAAAGATTCAAGGTCGACAATAATTTTTTCAGGTTTTGCGATTGAAAGTGGGTCTCTGGAATTTCTTCAGATGGATCCATATTTATGCAGGCTTTTGGCAGGGAGCCATTGTATTTGTTTTCTATGCTTCATTTTTCTTCACTAGGTTGCAGATAAGTTGTTTTTTTTTGGTATCTAACTCCAGGACCAAGGGAATCGGAAATACATATTTGATAGCATCGCTATGCTCACTTTATCCCATACAGCTATAAATATGCGAATACGGGGATCACTCGAAGAAAACACCATTGTAATGATGTCATGAGATTTGCTCGCTAAAAACCGGCACAGTGCCTTTCTCCTAATATTTAAACATTCCCCCATAGACCATAATTTGTGGAACATTTGGAACCATCCAATGGGGGTGTTTAATGTTGGGGGCATCCCCCAACCATAGGAATATGATGGGCTAGATTACCAACAATATGACATATTTGGGTATGAAAATGGACTTTGCCATCCATTGGCATAGCCAATTCATGGCAAATTTCTGCGGGGTATCCATAGGCATCCCGTGCCATAAACCATCCCAGCTGCCTGGGAAGCATAGCTTGGGGGCAGATGGCCTTGATTTCCCCAAACATTTACGCGCAACCCGTTGTGATTTTAAGGCCATGATGTCTTCGTCTCGTCTAGAAAAATAGCGTTCAAAAAATAAATACCACCCAAATGAACGCCAGATTTAGTAACAATGTATATGATAAGATACAGGGTGATCTCTAAAAGAAAAATAGTAAATTAGCTATTAATTTGTGATAAAGTTGGAGGGTTAGTTTTGTAATAAAGCAAGAAATTTAACCATCAAATCCCATGGGAACAGTTCCCATGAAGGTCCCATGGGAATTCCTGAGGACCAGGGCGCCTTCGACTGGTTGGACATGTTCAAGGCGAAACATCCCAACTACACCGAGCTCTCAGATCGTTCCTTGGGAAGTCTTTTATGGCTTTGTTGGGATGGGAAAACTCTGGTTGGGGCTGGGGAATTATCTAAAAAAATATAGAGATATGATGAGATATGGTAATATATATATATATAATATAATATAATATAATATGATATGATATGATATAATATAATATAATATAATATAATATAATATAACATACTATAATATATTGTATATATATAAAATATTTTTTTTCATGGCGAAATAGTACTAGGCAGTAATAGGTGTTTGAGATATGTTTCAAGTACGTAGTGGTCTCATAATATGAAAAATACATACGGCACGTTGTTCGGGAAATCGTGAGGTTTTGAAGGAGGTGCGGTTTCTTTGGGCCTATTTTCAGAGACATCTAACTGGTTCTTCTCAGCCAGGTGAGAAAGTTAATGGTGGTAAGGAACCAGGTGTACAGCGTGTCTGATAAATATTAATTATTCCATTATTTTTTTTTCGAAAGTGCTGTAGGTGGATATCAATATTATTCAACATTTCATATTTTTATAGATATATGAAAAATAAATGTGCATGTAAGATTCATATTTCTTTGAATATGCTACCCTCTGGTTATTTAACATAGCCATGGGAAATGGCCCATTTATAGATGGTTTACCTATTAAAAATGGTGATTCTCCATGGCTATGTTAGTCATAACCAGATGGTAGATATCAAAAGATTCCTTTCATCGCACTACACTGGTCCGAGATCGGGGCAACTGGTCACTGGGCGACAAAAATCACCAGCGGGAGAGAATCCAGGAATTGGGGGTTACCAAAAAGCCAGGAAGGCCAATTTGTTTCTTGTTTTCCCCAAGTTTCCGGATATTTTTTTTTTCATCTACCATTTTCTCCGAAAAAAAGTCATAAGCCATCTCCCAAATCACAATTTTTATAGGTGGTATGTTTACCGTTCCCAAATCGGTGGGTTACTATTCTGGTTGGTGGTTTCAATCATTTTTTATTTTCCATAATATATGGGATAATCCTTCCCATTGACTAATATTTTTCAAGATAGTTAAAACCACCAACCAGTATCTATTTACAATGTTTTACCCACATTAGAGACATAAAGCGTTTTTTTTTTTTACTACCCTCTGGTAATGTCAAAATAGTTATGGAAGATGGTCCATTGAAATAGTTGATTTACCCAGCTATAAAATCGTGATTTTCCATAGCTATGTTAGTTTGCCAGAGGGTAAATCATGGTAAATCACAAAATATCACCATCAAATCCCATTTTTTACCACCATAAATAAGTCCATGATTTACCATTGAAATTCAGATATTTCGTGGCTTTGTTTCCCCAGTTATTGTGACCATCTCAGCCGCAACATGCCTTTTCACACAGGTTGATGTTCCGAACGGGGGGCACCTTCACATTTTGAAAAAAAAAACATTGGTTAAAATGGTATATAATGCTAATCGTATAATTTGGTTTATATGTTATAACTATAATTAATGGTTTAACAAACCCATCAGAAATCTCAACTCTGAAACATGGCTTTGTCTGCAACGGGCTACCATGGGGTGCCCTTAAATCTGCTCGTTCATCATCATCTGTCCAATTAGAACAACCATTTTGGTGCTCGTTCCTCATTTTCAATCAACAAAATCCAGTCTCAGTTTGTGAAATCACCATGTTTGGCTGGTCAAAAATCTCAGTTTCTTGGCGGGTGAAATCCCATTGACATCGGATAAATCACAACGACGTTTTCCGTCGTTTTCCGTCACTGGAATGGTCATTAATGGTCCGCGAAGAGCGGGTAACTGGGTAACGTTTTCCAATCGCCGAAGATGTTTGGGTCCGTGAATACTAACGTATAGTTACGGGGATAATAGTAGTGATACTAACATATAGACATATAGTTACGGTTACTAATTCTACCCGATGATAATCTTTTCGATCCAGAGATACTAACGACATGTAGTGGTCAGAGGATGACAAATTATATTGACATATATATATATATGGGTAGTTTTTTCATCACGACCGAAGCCTGTTCTCCTGAAGCCTATCCAATCCTTAGCCTGAAATACTTAGCCATATGGAAAGCCACATGTCTTTTGGAAAGCCACGTGTCTTGGATATCCCATTAGGATATCCCAATCCTGAAAGACTCATGATACATGATACATCATATAAATCCCCATTCAATCCTTACTGAAGTATCTGAAGTATACCCTCTGGTAAACGTTTACATAACGAAATGGAAAATCAACACCATTTTCAGTGGGTAAATCCACTATTTCAATGACCATGGCTTCAATAGCTATTTTGACATAACCAGAGGGTATTCCATCATTTATAGATGATTTTCCACTATATTCCTCCCATTTTCCCTATATTCACTATATTTTTTGACATAACCAGAGGGTATATCGGTATATCCCATTCATAATCCATTAAATCACTATAAAGTCCCATTAAATCACTATAAATCACCAGTTATCATGCAGCTATCATGTCTTTATCCTGAGCATCTCATTGAAACTACGCAGGGATGATCTTGGATTGGGCCGAGAAGAGTGGCATCACAGCACCCAAGGTCCAGACCAATAACGCCACTGGGCCACTGAGAAAAACCACCGTGGATTTTATGGTGTTTTTGCCGCCTATTTTCGGAGAGATGTTTTGTTTTTTTTTTAAAGAAAACACCACATATGTACCAGGTACCTTCAACACACTACAGGTAGTACCACCCATTCTGCGTGGCGCAGATGATAAAATTGCCAACCGGTGCCCAGTGTCATATTCAGGAAGTCCATCCCAAAATTTTAAATTGAACACGAATCTGGAAATCTAATCCGGAAAAGGGGAAAACAAAAAGAAGGTTTCAACATGTAAATCCTTGGAAGATTTACCCATTGAAAATTGAACCCTTGAGGTTTCCATCTGGAGTTGTATCACAGGTTTCCCCAAATGTTGATGCCTTTGTCATCATGTCCGACATCAGAATTCTTGGGGGATTCGCTCCCTATAAAAGACATCTCCAAGTTCCATTCTCAATCGATGAACTCACTAAAAAATCACATTTATATCACCATGTTTGATGGTAATATATGGTAATATCATGTCATATCCTCCATTTTGGCTGCTTAAATCATCTTTTTTCTCCCCTGAACGTGGCATTTTCAGCCAAGGATAAGCCAGAGTTCCGCTTTGGCATCTCTGACATGGACGATCTCAGTATCCGAAGGACACGTGATGATTTGGGCATGTTTCGCTTTCGGTGCTGTTTTAAACGGGGATTTCAACCATGGATTTTCCAGGATTCTATTGTTTTTTTTTCACCATTTTTTTATTTCTTTTTGGAGATTTAAATCATTTAAAGACCAGTTTTTAGCATCAATATCTGGGAAAAAACCACTTAAGATACATGCCGGCTGGTTTTCAATCTGGATGAATTATATGACCCCAGTGATTCTGGAATTGGATCATCCCTACTATGCGGGGCCGCAAGTTTCAGCTATGTTCGCATTGGTAGAATTAGATTCAGCCAGAATCTATGTCAATAATTCATGTTAATTCACTGGAGGGTACTACCAATTCTAAAAGCCGTTGGCACGTTCAATGGCTATAATCATCTCATGATTGGAAGCGTTCCATCATCCCATTCGACCAAAGTGGCTGCTTAAATGTGATTTTACGTTTTACCAGTCACATTTTTTCCCCATTTCAATGTGAATTTTAGAAGAGCATCGTTCCTTTTAGGACATGCACAGATGTGGTATATCCGAAATTGGCAGTGTTTAAGAAGGAACACAGATGAAACAACCATTGGATCATCGAAAACGATGGAGATGTTGGACGTCCTGTTCAGCAAGTTTTACATCAGCTCAACGGCTCAGCCTCTGGATCTGTTGAGTACTTTATTATTGACATGTTTGTTGGCCATATTTCTGGGAAATTTGTCAATTTCGAACGATTTTTTCACCAGATGTATGTTTGTTACACCATTTTTGAGTTGGTTTGTGGATGTTTTCGGCCATTTCTAGGGATGTCTTTGGGGGAAGATTTCGCGCGCGCACGTGACGTAGACGTGACAGGATGATTCAGTGCATGGCGGCTCTCCAGAAGAGGCGCCGAGGGTGGGTGAATTTTCCATGGGACATTGGATTAACCCCAAACGGCTGGGCTGAATTGGGAGGGTACCATTTTTGAGTATCAAATCATGACTGGTAACGGTGGTGACTGGAACCATGGAATTTTATGATTTTCCATTCAGTTGGGAACGTCATCATCCCAACTGACTTTAACTCCATGATTTTTCAGAGGGGTAGGTGGCTCAACCACCAACCAGCTAAGTAGCTAAGTATGATCATCAATGGGATTTTGCACCATATTAAACCATGCAATCACCACATATAGGGTAGGTGGCTCAACCACCAACCATCATCATTAACCATATATAGTAACCATCATTAACCATCATTAACCATCATTAGCCATGACTATTGGGTGAATACACCCCAAAAAAAACATGGCCAATGGTCTATCAATCCGGGAGTTGACGTGAGATTTTCACCTCGAAAGTCACTGGAGGTTTTATCGACTGGACCATGTGGTATTACCCTGAAAAAAACCTATAGAAATGTACCCTAAAATATCTGAATTTCAATGGTAAAAAAAACGGACTTATTTATGGTAAAAAATGGAATTTCATGTTGATACTTGGTGATTTACCATGATTTACCCTCTGGTAAACTAACATAGCTATTGAAAATCACCATTGAAATAATAGGATATGGGTAAATTATTTATAAATGGCAATTTAGATTATAGCTATGTCAGATTTTTTAGAGGATAATAACCTAAAAATAGAGGCTTTTAATACTGAGGTTAATCATGGTTAATGATGGTTAAACTATAGTTAATATCTCCTAAACTTAAATGGGAAAATCCACGAAATATGGAGGTTTTGCAATGGAAACGAATCATCAGTGGTGGCATTCCATTGCTAAATCTTTGATTACCAGAGGCCGACGAATTCTGGGACGAAACTAGGTATTCAATGGTATTCATAGGGTCGAAAGCACCGGTGACGACTTGAGGTGTGTAATTTACCATGGCATTTTTCAGTCGTAAGGGCTCATTATTTCGGTGTGTGGGTCGCCATTCCGAAGGTCGAACACTTTGAAAAGCAACTTAAGGTACTGCAGCTGTAGAATCCCATCATCAATAAAACTTTCCAAAAAAATAACCTCCCAGACATCAAAGTCCCCTGAAAAAATCCCACCAATTCCCATGACTTCTTAAAATGGGATTTCCGGGAATATTTTCACCCGGGCCTTGTCGCTGGCTTTCTTTGAGCCTTGTCCCAAAATCATCAAAATCCCACTTGATCCAAACACCGTTGGAATGGTTTGGATGTTCGCATCCCACCTCCCCATGATCCAGTTCGGGTCTGGATGTATTTCACCATAGGAACCATAGGGGAAACCGCCATTTTGATACAACTCATGGGGCGTCACAAAGACGCGATTTTCCGAATCCCATCATTTTTGACCCAGAAAGTGGTAACCTCAACGGCCGAAATCTCATCCCACGGATTGTAGTTGCTTAGTAACCATGGTCAGAAACAATAGTTAGTTCAGCCATTTAATATATTTAATAATGGAAATGCTAAACATTTATCCATGGAATAGGCCCATATAGGGACTTCTTCGAGCGATTCATAACATCATCGGAGGATTCCGATTCCGGCCTGTAGGCATTACATCATTATGGAGCTCAGGGGCAACCTGAGCAAAGAGACGCGTGTGGCCTCTTTGGGCCAGTTCTTCGATGCCTCTTTCAAGCGCCTCAGTAAAAAAAGGTCGGATGAGGGTCGAAGGTCGAGCCGATCTCCCGAAGTATGTGGTAATGTAATCTACAGTAGATCAATATGTATCAATCGTATTCAATCGTGGTAAATGACAAAATATAACCCGATTCAGCCCGATTCTAATTTTTTTGATGGGATTAATGTGGATCTAGTGTTGAATGAGGATAGAACGGGGATGTAATGAGGATGGAATTTCTTTGCTACACATTGGCATGATGCAACCAGCAACCTTTTCTCAAAAAAATCGCTTCGGGGGTGGAACTGCCCAGGAAAATTGGGATTTTTGATGACAATGGGAGATAGAATGAGATACCCTCTGGTAAACTAACATAGCTATTGAAAATGACCATTAATAATGGATTTTCCCATTAAACATGGTGATTTTCAATAGCTATGTTAAACTACCAGAGGGTAGAGATTATTTGGGGGGTCTTTGAATTCTTGTTTGGATGACTCTCTGATCCGAGTATACCGGAGTTGTTTCATGGAGACGAGAATGGATGTCTTGGGGATATTTTTGCAGGATTTTTTAGGGAAAAATCGGGCGGCTTGATTGGGGATAGTCCAAATTTGCTGAAGTTGATTCAAGAAGCAATCACTCGCTCTTGGTTTCTATCAATCTATGTATATATATATGTATATATATTATATATATATATATTATATATATATATTATATATGTATATATATATATATTATACACTATATACTATCCTAAATTTGATGTTTTCTTTGTCATTCTTGCATGTAAGACGTTCATTGACACTGTAATCAGCTTCTCTGCTTCATTCTTGCGCCGCAAGCATAGCCAGATATAGCCACCAGGAAAAAAGCCTACGTGGTCATGGGAACTCCAGATGCAGACTTCAAGAAGAAGAACTTGGAGACGCTGCTGATGGGTTCTTGAGATTTGTCATGGGAAAATAATGGGAAGATGATGGGAAAATGACTGATTGGTGGTTTGGAACATGTTTTATTTTCCATTTCATATATGGGATGTCATCCTTCCCATTGACTTTCATATTTTTCAAGATGGTTATTGCACCACCAACCAGATGGATTTGGGGTGATGGATAGCCAGCAAATTCCCAGCGCTGAAGATGAAGGAGGGGCATCTGGGTAACCATTTTGGCGATTTTCAAGAACACGGCTCGGAATTTACCCTCTGGTAAACGTTTACAGTTCGCGAACTGGAACATCACCGTTTTGAAATGTTTTGAATAGACAAATCATCCATTTTATGGGGGGTTTCAATAGCTACTGTATTATATGTGGGGTTTCAAACCACCAACCAGTATTATATATATGGGTAAATCAACGATTTCGACTGGGCCATGGCTTCAAGAGCTATGTAAGCAATTCCCAGAGGGTTTTTGCAGCAGTGGCAGTCTGACGTCACCCTTGGGCCCCACAGAGAGGTGATGGACGTCCTCCTCGTTGATTCATAGGCTATTGAAAATACCTCATTTATAGTTGATTTGTTCATATTTACCCATTAAAAATGGTGATTTTCCATAGTTTTTTGTATGTTAACGATGGTTAAGCCATCTATTGCCACCCCAGGTGTTTCTGTGTCGATATCCTCCAAGTGGATCATCACCCCTTTGCCGATGGCAGGAGTTGATGCTGAAGGAGAAGCAGGAGCAGTCGGATGCCCAGTTCAAGAAGGAGAAGGAAGAGGTGCGAAGTTGGCCAATTTTTGGCGTTCGAAGTTGAAGGACGTACAGATGGGACTTTTTTGAATTCCCATGGAGAACATATCGAAGCAAGGAGAACATGATTTTTCTGAACCACATGTTCCTATTCACTTTGTTGGGGCCGATTTCTGGCAAGTATCATGATTACTATGATTACGATGGGAAGGCCATTTTCAATTTTCGAAAAAAACGTGAGAATTTTAGGTGTTCTCTTTTTGTTCGGACACGCCTATATGAGGTGATCACTTAGTTAGTAACCATGCAGCTGGAGGCTGGTGATTGTTTGTGGATTACAGTTATATAATAGTATATTAGAGCACTAATACCCAGCAGTAGTAACAAGTCCATAATAACTAGCTATACTAGTATCACAATGTATCACAGAACATGTGATCATAGAAAGCTAGATCAAAATACCTGTATGTCTACTTCTGAACATATCTTAGAGACCACGAGACCGGTTCCAGCCCTCTGAGTCGTCGTTCTCGTCGCGCCACAGGCCGCCCGCAAAAAGGCTCTGGAGAAGAAACAGAAGGAGGCGGAGAAGGCCAAAAAGAAGGCGGAGAAGGAGAGCGCGCCAAAGCGAGCGGTATGACCTGACGGTAACAAAAACCTACCTGGGGCCTGAAAAGGACTTTGAAAAGATGGCATAGGCATATCATGGTAAACTAACATATAACATAGCTATGAAAAATAGTTATAGTTGATATACCCATTAAAAATGGTAATTTTCCATAGTTATGTTAGTTTACCAGAGCGTATATGATGGTGTATGTAACTGTAGCCTATTCATGCCTATTCTTTGGTGGCCATAAATGGGTACACGACAGGAGTGTTCCTGGCAACTTGGTGATTGCACGACCACTACCGGAAGAGCTGAGACAAGATTTGAACCATCTAATGTGGTTAAAACAATCCTAGAATAATCCAATATAATCCAATCATATGTTTATGGTTTATAGTTTTATAATCCAGCAATATCTAGTGGATTATGATAATATCTAGTGACTAATGTGGGTAAAACAGTGCCATAAACCATACCCCAGTCATCTCCATTTTTATAGGTGGGATAATGTAAACCATTCCCAGTCATGGGTGGTCTATTGTTTTACCCACATCTATTCCAACATGCTACAAAATCAGACATCAACTGGTTGGTGGTTTTGAACATTTGTTATTTTCCATAATATATGGGATAATCCTTGCCATTGACTTTCATATTTTTCAAGATGGTTAAAACCACCAACCAGGGATGTTATAGCTATATATAATCCCATCATATAACCATATATAACCACTATTCTTGGCATAAAAAAACTATTCTTTGGTGATTTTGCACATGATCACTTGGCACCAACAGATGATATTTTTACGACGGAACCATTCAATTCAACTGCCATAAGATGATGAAATTTTTCCCATTTTTTATGCGATGGCATCTCCATGTTTTGTTGGTTAAAACAATGCCAGACACCACCCAAAATGTTTGAGGGTCTATACAAACACCATATATAGACCAGCCATAAAAATGGTGGAAATTTCTGGGGGATGGTTTATTTATGATATTGTTTTGACCACAGTCCAATCCCCATTTCAGGAGTTACATATGGTAAACATGACATTGTTTTGACATGTTTTGACAGTCCAATCCCCATTTGGAATGGTTACTGTACATGAATCGTGGGTGATCGCACTTGAAATCACTTCCTCTCGGTCATGACATGGGGCTCCCAAACTATCGATATCCTGTCGGGAACCTCGACAGCCGCTTGTTGGTTTAGACAAAGCCATTCCTACAAAAATATCAGCGACAGAGTATTTCTCTTGGTCAAACATCCACTAATGTTGGTTGCTTAAATTTCCTCATTTTTCCCAGATCAATATGATACATCGCCATATTTTCCCGGTTTTTTCCATGTGTTTTCAACATTTTTTCTGGGTCAATCGTCATTTTTCGTCATTTTTCCCCAGGTCAACTCCCCAAATTCTGGTGAGCTCCGCGAGCTCCGCCAGGAGCGCCAGAAGAAGTTGGAAGAGATGAAGAAGGCGGCCGAGAAGGCCCAGATGATCCAGGGATTTTGCCACAAAAAGCTGGTCATGCTGTTGGATTCGTTGGATATGGAGAAAATCATGGGAAAATATGAGAAAATCTGGAGAAAATCATGGAGATGTCTGGGTAAATTTCATCACGACCGAACCCTGTTCTCCCGAAGCCTATAATCATAGTTAGTAAGGGAAATCATCCCCAAATGGCCGCAAGATTCAGGTTAGTGAAATATTATAATTTACCCAGAATATACGTATATATATATATATATGAATGTATTTTAATATAGAGTATATAACCAACTCAATTAGATCTAAGTTTTTTTAATCAAGAAATTTATGGAATCTTTGATGATATGAAGCAACTCGTGGGAGGGATTTATGAATATTTAAGCACAGATGTTTTTTTCGTGCCATAGCCATGGTCAAGTTGCATTTCATGAAGCCATTCCTTGGGGATGGTTTGGAAATCAATCCATTTCTGGCATGGAATGGAAAAAACGATGTTTGACCATGGCACTAAGAATGGGCCAAAAATATCGCGGGCTATGTTTGCACCAAGTCAGGGGATTTTTTACACGTTTGAAAAATTGCTGAGGGCGCTGATACAGAAGTGGGGCACAGAATGGGGTTTTAAAAACAAGCCGCTTCACCTTGATGGGGATTTAACCACTAAATCAACCTTTATTTAACCAGTTTTTAACCATTATTTAACAACTAAATCAATGGCCATTCATTGAATATCAACTGGCCATTCGGTCCGCTGCTTTGATTGTACAACGAACCTTTTTTTGGATTCCAAATGGATGGAAAAATGTGTTTCCCAAGATCTTTGGGAATACGAGACTGAAAGATAAACAAATCCTACAAACCTAGTGATCCGAACCAATTTTACCTTGTTTTGTAGTTTCAATTGAGCCACGTCCAAACCCTTCTGATTCATTTTTAGTAAGGGGGTGGCATCTTTAGGACCTCGCGGAAGCAAAACCCTGGTGTGCGTAAGCCCGCGTAAGCATCAGCGTAAGCTTTTCCCGCGCGTAAGCTAAAACTGCGGGCGCTTAAGCAGCGCGTAAGCTGCCGCGTAAGAGTTCCCTTAGCGCCTTCAGAAGAACAAGACCTTTTAAACACAGCTCAATTTGCGTCTCTGGTCACTTCACTCAAATGGTTTCTCCATGTTCCTCCCCTTGGTGTCTGGCAAGTTCCTTTTCAAACCAATTTTTCACCAATTCGCCCCCCAAAAAAAGATCTTGTGTCCCCCGAAAATTCCCCCATCGGCCAAAGATCAGCCACTTCCCACCTTTCACCTGCTGGGTCAGGCCAAAAAGGAAGCCGAACGCAAGAAGGCTGAAGCCGAAGGCCGGCAGATTGAGGAAGAGGAGGAGGAAACCAAGGAGCGTCACGTTGAAGCCGAGCTGATGGATGTCTTCTGGAGTAGTGGGGAACCAATGGATGGACTGAACTCTGGGTTAATCATCTTTGAGCAGAAGCCAGATGGCAACGTGTGACTTCCCACACTCTTTTTTCTCGGTCTACCAGTTGGGAGCTATGGGCTGGTTATTCCCACACCTGGTACAGTAATAGGTGTTGTACATGCTGTTGCCATGTTTTTTTGTCATGTTTCTGGTGAATATCACCAAGACCATTCTTGTTATAACTGGCTACATTTGATGGCAAAACCACTTACCATCTGGTTGTCTGGTTATGACTAACATAGCCATGGAAAATCCCTACCATAAATGGAGGTTTCTGGCTGGGAAAATCATCTATTTCGATTAGGGCCATCGAAAAACCATGGCAAACTGTTATATAGTCATAACCAGAGGGTAAATCATCCAATTTTTGCAGTCAGAGTTTATAAACCTTCAAAGTCCCTGGGAACATCAAACCAACTGGGGCAGCTCCGCTGCCACGGAGCTGCCCGCAGGATGTTGAAATGGAAGAAGATGAGGCGTGCGTGCATTCTCGTCGCACATGTGACACGTAGTGAGGTGAGTCAACCATAGTGACTTCCGTGATTTTGATCGATTTTTTGGGGTTTCCTGAAATGGGGGTAGTACCTCCATCCATTTTCTGAAATGGGATTGTCCATTCGAAACGATCTATTTTGGCCGTAAGTTACCCCACGATGGATAGCCCACCAGAATGGGCTCGTTGAAGGCCGGAATTGTGAACAACATTTCTGCATCAACTCTAGCGACCTACTGGATGGTGATAGAAATAGTGAGTTTTCCCATGAAAAATGGTGGATCTTTCCATAGCTTTTTGTAAACGTCTACCAGAGGGTATTGATGGGGTAACTATCCCAAAATGACCTTATTTCTACGTGAATTCGTGTATTTGATCCAGATATGTGGGGGATGCTCATCCACCATCAGCATCGATGGCCAATGATGGCCTTTTTGTTTCCTGTTCCCGTTTACCGGAAGCAACGGAGAGAACATCCGTTCAGAATTGGGGAACCGGGAACATGTTAATTTAAAAGATGATGGTTCCCCCATTCTTATGAAAACACATATCTATCATATCGTGGTGATATATGTTGATATTTGTTGGTGATACCCAAAAAAGTATCCAATGATATCCCATGATGTTTGGTTTGAAACCACCGTTTTTGTTGGTTCCAGCTGTTCCCAACCTCCCAACCTCCCGCGGCCATAGGTGGAAGAGGAGGAGGTCGATGAAGTGGAAGTCGATGAGGAAGCTCCTAAGGTTACATTGACAGCTGAGGAGCAGCACACTTTGGGGGGATTGATGTTGGTTTTACCCTCTGGTAAACCAACAAAAAACTATGGAAACTCATAATTTTAATGGGTAAATCAACTATAACTTGCCATTTTCAATAGCTACTATGTAGTTTACCAGAGGGTATGTGGTTTTACATAGCTATTACATAACAGGTGAAATAGGTGAACCATATTTTCTATGACGATGCAGGTGTCATATATACTATATATATATATATAGGATTATTGGCATGTTTTAGTCTTGGGTTGAAACATAGTCTGTGGTGTGATCGTCAATATCTGTTCAATGATAGCCTCCAAAAAAATTGAAACATGGAGGGTTTCATGGGGTTTCAGAAAAACTATTTTTATACTATTGCCATGGTGGATTTTTACCATGGTTGATCATCCCGAAGGCTATATTATATATATATATATATATTATATACCCTCTGGTTATGACATTCACAGTTCGCCATGGTTTTTCGATGGCCCTAATCGAAATAGATGGTTTACCTGGGTTTACCGAACTTAATAGCATGGTGGATCTTTCCATGGCAAATGTTAAATAACCAGTTGCTACATATGGTCACCCAGAAAAACCCCTGCAGATCCAAGTCACCAATGACTCTGCGTTTTTTTCAGACGCGTCAAGTATGGACAAACTGCTGGGAGATAGCCAAGATAGCCCCAGATATAAAAACGTGCAATAAACTGTGGTTTGTTCTTGGATCGTTCTTAATATCCACTACAAAAAAAAACGAGTACCCAGAAGGGGGGCATTTGATATGATTGAAAGTCATTCCCCCGAACCCCTCGACATATGTTACAGTCAAACTTGGTTTATCTACCCATCTTGCAAATGGTCATCAGTCCATGGTATCCATAGGTATTTACCCTGGAGTAACCGTTTACGATATGGAAAAACATAGATATTCGATCTACAACTGGTGGCTTTTCTACATCTTTTTCTATAGGTTTCCAGGAAACTATCCCAGGGTCCCAGGGTTGTGGGATTCCATGGGAACATCCCTTACCACTCGGGTCATCCAAGCTGGCCGGACGATGCCCCAGGAGAAGAAGGTGACCTTCCGCAAGCTGCCCCTGCCGGATATTCCGGAGCAACTTCTCAACACCAGTTGCTTTGGCCAAGTCGAAAGTCGCCATCGCTGGATGGTTTTTTGGGGGTTTTGAATCCTCCAAACTCGGCCATGGTAGGATAAGAATCCGTTTTTTCGAACATGAAATAGACATGATCCAATGATAACTGGTTGGTGGTTTCAAACATTTTTTTATTTTCCATAATGTATGGGATAGTCCTTCCCATCGACTTTCATATTTTTCAAGATGGTTATTGCACCACCAACCAGATAAGGTCGAAAATTCTTAGTGGAGAAATGGTCATTTTTTGAGCTAACGCCTGTGTGTTGGAACCAGGAAGAATATGGGAGTAAAAAGGAGTAAATCTGATTCGAATATGTGAAAAAATAAACCCCAAGAGCATCAACAGTCCATTAACAATCTCCACTTTTACACCGTTGTACACAATTCTACTGGACATGTCTGGTACGGTCTTGTTTCCTGAAACATGTGGTTCTGAGACGCTTTTTGGATGTTTCTCTGAAATTTTGATTACTTATATACTGGAAACAGTGGAAGATCTCCCACGATGTCAATGGGCGATTTTCCCTCAAGATGGCGATTTTCCATGTTTGGGGGGGGGAACATCACCGCTTGTTTTGGTTCATATCCCGATTTTTGCAGCTTTCTGCGAACTAATCTCTGGTTGCCGGTCAAAAAACATAAGTTATATACATATATAATATATAATTATATATATCGCTATATATATATTAGAGTCTATGATAGTCTATAGTTATTTTCTATCACAATCTTGAAAAAAAGATGACCAGCGATAGTCAATGTCCGAGGTTTCACGAAGTTCTCTTTGCCTGAGCTCGACGAAGGTGTCATGGGCCGGTGTCATGGGGGGGATCCGTGGGAAAACCATGGGTTTTTAACAAAAAAATATGAGGGACACCCATGGCTTATGGCTTTCCCCCACTACTTGGTATATCAGGTTTTCCTATAATGTCAACCCTGGATGAATAAACCCCAAACGGTTGTTTAATTGGAAAGATACCATTTAAGTATCAGATTATGAAAATCATATGGGTTTTTGATACTAAGTTTCAATCTGCTTCAAAACTCATGATCATCGACGAGGAAAATGGGGTCAGATGACTGAAAATGGAGTCAAAGATAGAACAAAGGGGCACAAGAAATGCCTGAACATGTCTTCAAATCCTTGCACATTCGGTAGAAAATGGTTATATGAAAAACTACTATATCCCTGGGATCAAACATGTTGAGGATGATGGGACAAATTTGAAAACATTGGCTTTTCCACCAGTTGTATTCCATGAGAATCATCTTCAATGACCACATTTTTTGCGTTTTCGCGGAGTGAACCAAAAAGATAAGCACCGTTTTAAACAGCAATCATGCTGAAATAAGAAGTTGTAGCGAATTCCATCACCCAAAAACATCTATCTCTGGTTGGGTGCTTGACTTTTTCCTATCTTTTCTATGACCTACGGCGAAAAAAAATTGGGGGTTTCCCCCAAGTTGGCAACGGTGGCAGGTTTTGACGACCTGCACTACGAGTGGAGTGCCAAGGGGCCCGCAGCTGCTCAGGCGACGATGGACCTTGAGGGGGTGATTTCTATGGTGATTTCTATGGTGACTTGCTGGGGATATTTGATGGTTAACCCTCTGGTTTATTGAAATCAGCATGGAAAAACACAGTTTTTTTTTTTTTTTTTAAATAGGAACACATCAGTGTAAATCATCATAAATAAATCATCTATAGATTATAGATGGGCAATTTTCCATATGTTAAATAACCAGAGGGTCATTTTTATGGGATTGAATGGATTGACAAAGTAAACATGGTGATTTTACGTGTGAGATGAGTGTTTCTGACATAGTGGAGGTAGCCCCAAACCATCATGAAATTTACTATTATGATCCCGTGTAGAACAGAGAACGTTGATTTTAGCGGGAAAAAACACAAAAACAGAATCACCCAAGATTTTTCTATGAAACCCTATATTCTTTGTGCTGCTGGACTCAGAATACTATTATATATAAACCATCTTCAAACATAGCAGATGGTTGCGAAATCCTGCGCCAGTTGGTAACTATTGGTAGGTCTGAAACACTGGAACCAGGGATGTCCTTATCATGGGATGTTTAAAAAATCTACCAACTGGTATCTTTCCTGTGTTTAGGGTTCGGCAAAACCATCCACAGTAATTTAATGATTACCATATTTAGAACATCCACATTTCTTACCCTCTGGTAAACTAACATAACTATGGAAAGATCCACCATTTTTAATGGGTAATTCCACTATAAATGGCCATTTTCAATAGCTATGTTAAATTACCAGAGGGTAACCATCCACATTTTTTAACGCCTTTAATTTAGCACGAATCTAACTTAACCTACGCCATGCAATCATGGGAACTAGCTAGCAGACACCGGCAAGTTGACTGACCAAAGATATGGGCCAAAAGCACCGAAGTAAGATGCCATCAAGATGGTTCATAATTTCTATGGTTACAATATGTTACCATAAAATATGATCATCACCATGTGTTTTTTGGCCGGATCTTTATAAAACAACCCGTGTTTTCCAACGACGGCTTAAAAACCATGTTTTCCTGCGAAGCGGCGCAGACCCTGCAGAAGTGGGTCCTGGAACGAAAGCTCACCAGTCGGGTGGAAGACTTGGCTCCTTCCATGTCCCTTGGACGCCTAGGAACTGTAGACCTTGGATCGCTGCAGAAATGGGGGCCGAATGAGCTTGGGGAAACCGATGTAAAACGATTGGAGAAATTGGACATGGCATGAAGATTGGAACATATGAGCTGTTGAAATCTGGTGGTTTGGAACATGTTTTTCTTCCATATATTGGGAATAATCAATAATCATCCCAAGTCCCAAGTGACTAATATTTTTTAGAGGGATTGAAACCACCAACCAGTGAGGTGTTGAAATGTGTTGAAGCATTTGCTGGTGTTTTTCAAAGGAATTTGGATACTTGAGGAATGACCAAAGCAGAAGTGAGTGTTGCATTTGTTTGGAGATGGAGATTGGATAATGTGGTTAAAACAATGCCATTTTTACCAGCCATGAATGGGAATGGTAAACATAACACCTATATATTCATGGTGATGACTGGGGGATGGTTTATTGTTTTAACCACATTATTGTGGATTTCTCACATGTGGGGTTTTCCCAGAAAATGCTTTTTTGATCAATTTCTAGCAGGGACGTGCGTCCCCTAAAGATGGAATCCCGCGATTGTAAGTGGTCAATAAGCCTGGTGGTTTTACCCTCTGGTTTCTACGTTTACATATAAAACGAACTGGAAAGATCCACCATGTTCTGTTCCAGCTGGGTAAATCCACTAATTATTTCTATGGGCCATGGCTGAAAAATAGCTATTTTGTTAGTCATAACCAGAGGATAAGTCCCCGGTGGCTCCCATTTCTATGGCTGAGATCGTTCACCTACGATCCAACAGTCCTCCATGGCTGGGACGTCCCAGGGCATTTGGTGGTTGTGCTCCAGCACGCCACATTTCATTAGCAGGGACACCATGAAAATCACCATTGAATCCATTGATCATCAGTTTGAAAAACCATGATTTAGCATCTTCAAGCATTCTTTCAACCATGATTTAGCATATCTTCAACCATTTTTTTAACGCTTTTTTAACGTGACCATCGTAGGTGACCTTTTTTTTCAAAGCTCAGGTGGTTCAAGACCAAGTGGGCGGCATGGCAGAAGCTCTTCCATCAGTGGCAGAGCAAGCAGATGGAGTACCGCACCAAGGTCCAAAAGAAGGCCACCGAGAAAGCGCAGCTGTGGCCGCAGCAACGTTTTTGGGTGGTGGATGGTGGATGGTGATGGTGAACTCAGGTGAATAGATGGGAGTTTTTGGGGATCTCAAGAACCCAAACTTGGGGAATAAAAAACCATGAAACATGGGGAAGTGGTGTCTAGATCGTTATCTACCCAGTTTCACCCAGTTCCATATCTATCTGAGGTCCGCCAGATAAAACCCGTCCTGTTTAAGCCGAAACAGCTCCCTGTTTGCCTAAACCGCGTCTCCAAGGCAGAAGGAGGCCAAGAAGCAGCAGGCACTGAAGCTCGCCGAGGCCAAAGCAGCTGCCGAAAAGGCCAAAAAGGAACAAGAGAAGGCCCCTTTGGGACGTTGGTGGCGAGTTTCATGCAAAGTGGCACAAATGGAGCCAAGACTGGGGGGGTTGAAGCAATGAATTCAGATGGTTTTTTAGAATAGTGATATAGGATGTATATGTTTTTTTTAAGCCCATAAGAATGATAATAATATTAGCAATAATAGAATAATTGTAATAACAGATAATAATACTAGCAATAATAGCAATAGCAACAAATAATAATAGTAATAATATAAGAATGATAATGATATTAATGGATGCAATGGGATCCTTAAGGCTCATCTGGATTGAATGTTTGTTTTTCATGTTTTGGGGGTTTGAGCAGAATTGGGACTTCTTAAGCAATGAAGAAGAGGGCTTTATGATGTTGCGAATTGATCTGATGGACATATATGGAAGTATGTGTCGAATCCGGTTGGGGGGTTAATTAACCGGGTGAAAACTTTTTGTTTAAGCAATGAAGAATGGCCTAAAATGGAGGGATAGCATGGGGAACTTGGCCTAAACGTTGCCAGAATTGTCCCTTGAGTTTGCCCTAGGCTGAGGCAAAAGACGACGAGACGAAGGAGGAAGAGGAAGTGAAGGCGAAAATTGCTGGAGCTTCGCCACGGTGGAACTTTTAATGGGAAAATCCATGAGAATGGGGGGATTTGCCACCAAGCCATGTTTCACGATGCCAAGCCATGTTTTGTTCGCCTCGTCTAATTAAGAATTTGCCATGAAACATGGGATTTTCACGATTTTCAATGACGCCGATCATTTTCTATGGCCATGTCGAATTTCCAGAGGGTACAGTATTTTGGTTGAGAAAACATACAAATGAGTGGGAGCCAGTAATTACTTGAACTGTTGTTTGAAACCAGCAATGTTGCAATATATTACAATCAATTCTGAATCCAAAGATTCATTTTTTCTGACTTAAGAAAACATCAAAAAACATATACATACATACATTACATTACATTTACATTTACATTTACATTTACATTACATTACATTACATTGCATTGCATTACATTATATTACATTACATACATACATACATAATATATAATATATAGTTACCGGGGTTGATTTTCCTTTTCACCTTTTGCGTTGCCATTCTTTGTGCTCAGTGCACGTGTGGCCTTTTTCGAGCTTCCTAGTGTAGTTGCTGGTCCACAGGTTCTTTTCCGAGCTTGGCCCCTGACTTTTGGCACAGTGCCGTCATTTGTCGCCTTGCCTCCTGCTGGACGCTCTGTGCCTACACTCTTTTTTGTTTTGC